>CDZA01001916.1_pt1 | contig 50966 bp, 50 predicted proteins | sample 554881 | NCBI WGS metagenome assembly CDZA01 (sample SAMEA3182082, study PRJEB8094) | gut metagenome | biome: human; feature: gut; material: Stool; isolation source: human stools | place: Canada | collected 2012-12-04
ACGCGCTGCTTCGGAACGAACGGGATGAATTTCTGTTCCTTCCGATCCCAGTAGATACGGACAAGGGCTTCAAACTCCGCGCCCGATTCCATCTGGCTTCTGAAAAAGCCGATGATGGAGCGCAGCAGCTCCTGCGGAATGCGAGGAAGAGCCGGGCGAAAGCCGGCTCTTACCTCTGAAAATTCCGTGATCTTGTGCTTGGGCGCGATAAACTCGCCGAGCTCGCTCCGGCGCATCTCATACGTCTGCCCGTCCCGCGAGGGGATGAGGCAGATGACCTTGTTGGACGCGCGTGCAGCCTCCAGCGTCGGGAATACGCCCTTGTAGTCTGCGATGCCCTTCTTCTGCATCCGGATCTGCGGCTTCACGACGCACTCCGGATCCTTGACCTTGCCTTTTTTCAGGCTGTCCAGGAACGCTTTGGACTTCTCGATCTCCGCTTTCATGGCTGCGATGGTGTCTGTCTTGGGCGCGGGGACGGTCTTCGTAACATCTCCGTACCGTACCTGCCAAGTGACAGCAGACGCATCCTCCAATTCAGGGAAATCATCCGCTTTCTGGATACGCAGGGCCTCGAAGGTCATGCTGGCGTCCGTGATCTGCTCTCTGGCGCCGCCGTACTGAAAAACGGGCGGCTTGTCAAAGAGCGACAGTTGTGTTTGGGGTCTTGGCGCAATGCTTTTGACCGGGGCTGCTTCTGGGATGGGGTCGCTTTCCGCGCTTGTAAACGCCGAAAAGAGTCCCAGAGGCTGTTTTTCTTCTGCCGGTACTTCCTGCGTCTTTGCAGGGAGAGTATGTTCCGGCTCGGGCTGTGATTTTGCAGTCTCCGTCTGAACCTGTTCCGGATCAAACTGGGGCTTGACTTCTTCTGCCAATGTTGGCGCGGGAGGAGGCGGTGCGGGTTCATCCGAACCGCTGCCGAAGATCTTATCTACGTCAAACTCCTCATCATCGCCCAGTAAGGCAAAACCGTCAAATACGTTTTCTGTGTCTGTCATGCTGTGTCTCCCTTCTTTTTGTGTCCGGACGCAAAAAGACCGCAACTGCCAAACGGCAATTACGGTCTTATGAGTCCATTATTTCATTCCATGTCCTGCGCGCGGAACCAGGGGCATACCTGTCCCCAAGTCTTCACCTCCGCCCTGAAATAGCTCCGCCCTTAATCTGCTCTGACCTGGAATACAGCTTTATTGTAGCGCAGCGGCAGGCAGGTGTAAACTTGCGAACGTGTCAAGAGAACGAGCGTCTGAACTTGCCTGACCGCCTGTAATATGCTATGATATGCGGGTGCGCGAAAGGAGGGCGGCAGGTATGCAGTATTCTATTGAGGAATCCGCGCTTATTGGCGGCTTGATTGCAGAATATTTTTCAAGGACAAGTGTTTCAGAGACGCTGCGCATGGCATACCGGCGGGTTCACCAGCACCTGTTGGATGGCCGGTTGACGCAGGAAGATCTGAAACGGATTCAGGCAGCGCTGGACTTCCTGCTCCCTGTCTTTCCCGCCGAACGCGAAGCACAGAAAACCTTCCGCGCAGCGATTCTGAAAACGAAAGCCATGCTGAAAAAACATACGCCCTGAGATTGCTCTGCCCTTAATCTGCTCTGACTTGAAATACAAGAGTATTGTAGCAGAATACACAGCAGAGAAGTAATTGCAAAAATTGCAAGGCAGCCATTCAGCAGTTTTCTATGACTAAGATTACATCTCGATTGGGCGAAAATTTTCATCAAGGAACTTTATATTCACTTGTTCGCCCGGCCAATCCAACGACATTAAGTATTCTTCAACAGACAATATTTTCTTCTCATTGTTACACGTCATTGTTTTTAATTTCGGATAAGCATTGAATCGCTTCGTTGGCACTGGAGTTATCGCAAATGTATATGTTATTGCATTAAACCATGTGACGAATCCGCAAAGATGTATTTGCTTGTCTATAGCGGACCATGCTAAACCTATAATATGATTTTTCTGTGTGATGCCAGGTATGTTTTTTATCCCACCTTCACTCATAAAGAATTTGAGTGGCTTATCTACATGATTGTATCTAATAAAGTTTCTAAAATTATTAAAAGCTGGGTGCAATACTTTTTCCTTTCCGTATGCAAAGCAAAGAAAATTAAATAGATTTTTTGCGGCCAAGCGCACGACCTTATTATCAACCAAGCAGTTGATTGTTGTATCGATCACACTTTCGGAGGAAATATCCTCCAAATTCAATCCTCCGGAGTATTTTGCTTTAGAAATATCGTATCCCTTACTTTTCAACGCTTTAGACGCTTCATCGCCGTTGCAGTTAAACGTAATGAAGGGCGTTTTGACGCCAGCAATACGAGCCATCATTGAATCGTCGCATTGCGGTATTGAATCGAGCGAAAAATACTCATACTCATCTGCTTGCTGGTCTAAAATAATGCCCACTAAAGGCGGCACTACTATCTGAATATTATTTGCCTGGCTTGGTGCCGAAGTGAAATAAAACGGTAAATTTTTGAAAATTCCATTATTCCCGACGGCTTTCAAGCGATTACGACCAATAGAACGTTGTACATGGATTGCTTTTGGACTATGTTCGATTCTCAATAGGCCTTCAAGCGAGTCAAAGGATAGATCATTTTCAAGCGTCGTGCAGAAATAGTCATTGCATTCTTTGCATACCTGTGATTCATGCAAGGTGTACGCATCTTCATATTTCCCTATAAACCGTGAAACAACGTGTTCACTATTGAACTCAGAAATATTCTTTTCCTGAAGACAATAAATACATTTGCTTGTCTGCATATCTTGATCCCCCCCTAGTTTTCAAAGCCGCATATATTAACAAATTTATATTACATTCCCTCTGATGCTGATCAATAATATAATAACATATCTCTATATAGAAAGAAAGCCGGAACAGCATGAGATATTTCGTCGAAATCTGCACATATTAGAATCCAACTTGTGGAATGCAATTCAAAGTGAAGTGTTCAGAATTGCTTGGCACAGTCAAAGACTCTGCCCTACTGGACGGTTATTTGACGCTGGACGATCTGAAACGGATTCAGGCAGCGCTGGACTTTCTGCTCCCTGTCTTTCCCGCCGAACGCGAAGCACAGAAAATATTCCGCGCAGCGATTCTGAAAACGAAGGCCATGCTAAAAAGAAAAACATAAAAAATGAAGCAGACAAGCCATATGCGGCCTGCCTGCTTCTTGCTATGGTACGCCCAGCATGGGCGACGATCTGTGGTAAAGACTAATGCGCGTTCGGTGGTTCGGTTTTTATTTCAGTTTTGTGAGGATACTGATATTCTTCAATGCAGGAAATTCCGTCTTTTCCCGTCACGATGACGGGACGGTGGACACGCTGCCCCATGCGCAGAAGCGTTTCTTCAATACACTCTGCTACTTCTCCAATATAGGACATATCCCACGGAAATTCATCCTCGGTCTTATCCAGAAACGCGAGAATCGTTTCATAGACCGTATTGTCGATCTCATCAAGACGTTCTGTTTGCGCACTGCTAAATTCTGGATATTGTTCATCTGACATTTTCAGTCCTCCTGCGTTCTGTGGTTTTTCATCGTACACGATTAAATTACAAGCCGTAGATGTCCGTATTCATACTCTTTGAGAGATTACGCTCCGCACGATCTCATCACCGGCCAGCTCGCTGGTTCGATAGATCTTCTGACAAAACGGCATCAAGCTGAAATCCATGCCGGGGCTGCCAGCGTCCAGCAGGATGCCGGTCACAGTGAATTTTCGTGCGGCTTGCTCCTTATGGAGTTTTGCCAGATAGTCCTCCGGCAGCTCACACAGGCCGTCGGTCAGAAAGACAATGTCGGCATTCTCAAAGCCGGTGCCCATGAGTTGGATCGCCTCATCCAAGGGCTGTTTGAAATTCGTGCCGCCGCCTAAAAACGTCTCAGCGGCGTTTATCTTATCCTGCACGGAATACTGACCGGGCAGAAATATGTCCACCTTGCACGAGGAAGAATCGGCAAAATGAATGAGTGCAAATTTGCGTCGGTTTTCCGCAGCAATATCCAACAGCGTCATCGCCACAGCCTTGCCCCACGCGGCAGCGTCGCCGCGCGTGGAACCGGATTCGTCGAGGCAGCAGATGATGTCGCCCATGCCCTTGTGGATGGGTTCACGCCTGCGGTACTGTTTGAGCCGCCGCTGCTGATACTTTTTTACAAAGAGCGGCAGCGTTTGCGGCGAGGCGAGCATGGCAAACTCCGAGCCGATGGCGCGGGAAAGATCATTGCCAAGCTCCAGCGCATACGTTTCTCCGCGGCCATAGGCGTAGCCGTTGCGCTTGCCTTGCGCGAAGATCTCACGAAACCTGCCAAGGTGCTTTGAGATCTCCAACAGCGCAGGATTCTGCCGCACCTTTTGAAGAAGTTCGGTGTTCACCGCGTTTTTCTCCATCTTTCCGGTATCATCACTCCACGCGCCGAGGATTATCTGAACTTCCTTTGCCTTTTCTGCGGCTGCGCTGACAGCGGCAGAAACACACTCGGATATAGCGGCTTTGTTTTGCCGCGCTGTGGTATCCACCATTTTTGCAACGGCTTCGGCCTGCTGCGTTTTGCTTTCCGCCTGATTCGCCGCGTCGATCACTGCCTGCTCCAGCGTGGGGTTCTGCACAGAATCCCGCATTTGCTCCCAAAGCTCTGTAAGCTTCTGCTGCGCCTCATTTCGTGCAGCTTGCAGCTTTTCAAGCGTTTTCAGTGCACCGTTCTTGCCGCCAAGCTCCGGCAGCAGATCATCCAGCTGCGCGCCGATCTTTGCCGTAAACTCGGACGCAGCCTCGTAAGCAGGCAGCTCCCGTCCCTCGCAGATCGACTTGATCGTGGGATAGTCCGCATCCTCGGTCACATGGTCGAGCAGCTTCGCGTTGAATTTCTGCGCCTCTGCCGTGAGTCTGTCCGGGGCATTTCGTTTGGGAAACAGCGAATAGAATGACTGAAAAACATCTCTGGACAATGCAGGAAAGCTGTGCAGCTTAGGTACGGCTTTCTGCTGGATGGATTCCAAATTTTCATCATCCCTGCTCAGATCGCGATAAATGCAGTCCTCCAGTTTGGAGCTTTGCAGAACACGATCTGTTTTCTGTGCTGCGGGTGTCCCGGCATACTGAAAATTGCCCCAGCGGGAATCCAGAACGCTTTGTATGGTGCGAAAATATCGTTTCAAAGAGATACCTCCGTCCTTTATAATCATCGCTCGAATTTTCGTTCAATGCTGCGCATCAGATCCAAAACGTCTTTTGCAAACGGATATCCGCCTGTGTTGTCTCGCACGACTTCTGTTAAGAAGTTCTGCATCTCGCGCCAGCATTCCATGTAGAACATCAGTTCATCCTCGCGGCTTACGGTTATCGCTTCCTTCCTTCATGCGCCAATTTTCCGGCGCGGCAACAATGGCCCACGCTGTCAATGGAATCTGGCTATCCATCATGTCCTCAATGGCCTCCTGAGTCCCGCAGGCATCGCACACATAGATTTCCGTCCGGCGGCTAAGAGCGTTCCGCGTGACGCATTCTGCATCCATTGTCATTTTTCCGCAGCGCGGGCAGGCAAAATGCCTGTCCCGCTGCTTTTTTGCGAAGCGTTCAATCAGTGCTCTGGCGTCGTTCTCGTTCATAGAAATCGTTCCTTTCTTGAAACCGTTTTATATGGATTTCAGCATCAATGGTATATTTATAGCTGAATGTTGCCCATGACTGGTGCAGCTTCCTGCGCTCCGTCATGCTGGTCCAGCAGCGCACGGTCATTTTCGCCCAGCCGGTCTAACAGACCCGCCGCGTCCATGTACTCTGCGACGTTTCCAACCATACGCCGAAGGAGTTTTTCTTCTCCCTCTGCCCGCGGGCCGAGTCGGATGCACTGTTCCGCCAGCGCCTGTGCCACCAGTCGCTGTTCGTCTGGAGACAGGTTCAAGGACATCGTTTCTGCCGGCTCTGGCTGTCTTCCGGCCACCATGTACCGCGCGTGGACACTGTTGTCGCCGCGGATCGCTTTCGTAATCGCAGAGGAAATGAGGAACATTCGATCCAGATCTGCGCCGCTTTCGCCCAGCGTTTTGCCGGTCATGAAATGCTCTGTCTTGCGCTGACTGTCCTCGTACCAGTCCAGAAACACATTCAGATAGATGCCCTCGCTTCCGCCGTAATCGGTCTTGCAGAAAAAGTTAGCATCTCTGGGCATCTCGCGTCCGTTTTGCCAACGACTGTCCAGAAGAAGATACTCGTCTGGCAGATAGCCCACGCTGTCCAAATGCGCTTCCAGTTCGTGAAAAACATCTTCCGCTGTGCGCTGACCGGCATAGGTCAGCTTTCTCGGATTTTCTGTATCCTGAATCCAGTGTTCAAATTCAATTCGCTTCATACAGTCTCCTTTTATCGTCTTATAATGAAATTAAAAAGATAGAGAAAGGGAACGCAGCATAAGCACTGCGTTCCCCCGTTCATGTTTCAGCAGAAGAAGCGTGTTCTTCTGCAATTTTCGTTGTGGCTCTTTGAGCGATCTGGTGTTTGCCGGACATGGATATAGGCTTCTCTGCTATTTCCCACAGCGGCATCGTTTTCTGTTTTTCTAAACGCTGCTATCCGTGCATCAGTTCATCCCTGATACGCATCAGAATCTTGCCAAGCCGGTTTTCTCCATAGCCGTCACAGACGCCCCAGATATGGTCACCCCAGTTATTCCCCTCGATAAGTTCAAAATCGCTGGTTGAGATAAGCCGCTCTGCCAAATCAGGATTTTGCCGGAATTTTGCTTTGCAGATCTCGTACATGACCATATCTTTGATCTGATCCCAATCATTACGGAGTTTCACCCTGCGTCCAAGTCTTTTTGCTTCAGACGGATTTAAGCAGCAAAACTCGGCCCTGCGCTCTGGGCATTTTGCAGCCTGGAACGCCGCCTCGTTGTTTTTGAAAACCAATCCGTTGTAGGTAATGGGAGCCGGGTAGAAATTGCTCAGGAAGTCATAGGCACCCCTGAATGCACTGATATTCTGCCCCATATGCGCTTAAAAGCCTCCGCCGAAGTTCGGCACGAAGCTGCCGGGCTGTGCGCTGCCAAAGTTGGGCGTAAAGCCGCCTGACTGTGCAGGCGCACCGAAACCCTGCGTGGGTGCGGAAGCAGAACCGCCATCGTCCTCCTTCTTGCTGTCTCCAAAATAGATGTTTTCGGCGAGAATTTCCGCCGTGCGGCGCTTGTTGCCTTCTTTGTCCTCCCAGTTCCGGATCTGCAAACGACCGGAAATGACAGCCATGCGGCCTTTCGCAAAATACTTTGCCGCAAATTCAGCCGTGCTTCGCCATGCAACGACATCAAGAAAATCTGTCTCTTTCTGTCCGTCCTGCTGCGAAAAATCGCGGTCTACCGCCACGGTAAACGATGTGACGGAAACGTCGGAAGCTGTTTTCCGAAGCTCCGGATCGCGCGTGAGTCTGCCCATAACTACAATGTGATTCAGCATAAATGACCCTCCTATTAAAATTCGTTCTGTTCTGCCTTCAGCTTTTCCAGCTTCTTTGTTATGCCGGGGATCGTAAAGGTACCGTGGAGTTCCTTTTCTGCTTCGGGATGCCGAAGAATTACGAACCATTTGAACACGGTCTTATTGCGTTCAGCTGCCGGCATATGGTCGATTTCATCCGACGAATACCGCGTATCGCGGATCTCCATAAACCGCACGCATGTTTCTTTCTTGAAAAAAGTGTGCATTTCCGGCATCGTCGCCATGATTCTGATGTGACTTTCCAACGTATACCTCCCAATCATTACTGCAATGCTGCCAGCTGCTCCAGCGGCGTATAGGTGAATCCAATGGCCTCATGTGCCGCCTTGCTGATGCGTTCCAACTCGGAGAGCAGCCCGTCCGTAAGCGCTTTTTCGCTGTCAGACGCAGCATTTGCAGCCATCTCGGTCTGCATCTGGTAGAGCCGTACCAGCTCACCGCGGAATTTGCGGAGCGCAGCCTGCTTCGTGCGCTCGTTTTCCGCCGCACCGCAGGCGCTGTCGAAATCGTCCTTTGCGTCCTGTGCCATAGCAAGAAGATCGTTGACCTTTTCCTGCATCGGATTGATGCACAGACGCTCCAACGTGCCGGTTACAAACTCGCGGTCGCTCGGCTGCTGCCAGAAGTAATTCCGCAGCACCAGAAGATCCGTCGATGTGACCTCCGTATGTCCCTCCAGCCACGCCTTTGCCTGTGCAATGGAAAAATAGCTGAGGAATTTTCGGTCGGACACGGGGATCTGTGCGCGCAGTGCGCAGAGCACATCGTCCATCAGGTCATGGATTTTGTCAGATATCTTGATGGAGGAAACCTCCTGCTGCATGGCGCGCAGTTCCTCCAGCGAGATCGTCGCATGGACTGCGCCGAACGAGCCGCCGAGCTTGTCTTTCAGGATCGCCAGCCGGTGCGCCTTTTCTGAGATGTTTTCCGTGACGACCTTCAATTCCAGCCGGTCATAAAGCGCCGCGAGGATTTTTTCCTCCGGGTCATTGAAATTCGGAATTTCATTGGACGCGGCGAAAAAGGAGATCGTCGGAATGGGATAGGTCCGGCCTTCATTGGTGTATTTCCGCTCGTTGAGCGCCGTCAGCAGTGCATTCAGAACACCGTCATTGCATTTGAAAATCTCATCCAAAAACACAATGTCAGCCTCTGGAATCTTGCCCGCGGTCTGCACGACCGGTTCACACGGATGCAGTGCGGCGACCGCTTTGCGGTAGGCGTCCAGTTTACCGCTGACCTCTGCCAGTTTGTCAAACGTCGCCGTCTCGCTTTTCATCTTCGGCAGACCATTCAAAAAACTCTGCAAATCAAAGCGCAGGTTCTGGTAAATACTGTCCCCCTCGAACGCAGATTCCGGCACGGAGCCGGGGATCAGACTGGAAAGATCAAGCCGACCAAAGAGCTGTTCTTCGTCCGTCTGCTTGGAAAGCAGGCGCTCAAACTGCTTTGCGCCCGTGATGCGGCTGCGGAAAGCGTTGATCGCGTAGCTCTTTGCCTGTCCGGGATCGCCCAGGATAAACAGGTTCTTCCGCGTCAGAAGGGCAATGGCAATCAGTTCGACCAGTTCTTCTCGCTCGGCAACGGCGCTGTTCACGTCGGCCATAACAGCCAGCATTTTATCTCGTAAGCTCATGCGGCATCCCTCATACGGTAGGCATCCAGCGAGATCACGTTCCCGCGGGATTCCGCAGGCATTCCGGTCATGCCGTGCAGCCGGTACGGATGCTTGCAGTTCAGCAGTTCAAAATGAAGCTGTGCGAAGATGTGCTGCTCCAGATTGCCCTTCTCCGGATCAAACGACATGACCGCCCGGATGAGCCGCAGCGCAAGCTGCTGGTACACGTCGTCCGTGTCCAGCTTCGCTGCACGGATGAGCGCACGGTTCTGCTTCATCACGGCCTTGATGCACCACAGATGATTTTCCACGATGGCGTTTCTCTGAGAAATAGTGAAATTGTTTTTCATGGTCTTTCTCCTTTGTATTTGGGGAGGCCGCGGCCTCCATGTGTGTTTTGTCAGGCGGTAGCCTTTTTCTGCTCTCTGCGGTTCTGTCTGGCGCGTTCGGCGTCAAACGTCGGGGCCGGGATGAAGCCGTCCAGTGTCTTATAGAGGATGACGGACTGTACGCCGTCAAAGACCTCCACGACCTGATGCAGCCCCAGATGCACATTCAAAAGTTCCTCTACGGGTGTGGTACGAACCTGCTTCTGGAACGCATATGCGTCCAGATCAAGCTGCCGCACCTCGGAGAGCGTGTATCTGGATGCCGTGGGGGCGATCTCCCGTCCGAGAGACTTGCAGAGATTTTCGTGCATGAGCCAGCTTTCCGTGCTGGCAAAATCATAGATGCGCACCAAGCTCGGCCGGATGCGTTTTTTGCACCAGTCCGGAACGCGGAGCATCTTGTGCCAGCGCTTTAAAAGGCGCGGCTTTTTCTTCTTCGTGCAGTAGGCTTCTCCAAACTGCACCACCACGCCGCCGAGCTGACCGGGGTTTCGGCCTCTGTACTCGAAAACGTGGTCACAGTCTGTGCATACGGGAACCTTGGGCCGGATCTTCATACGATATTCTCCTTACTTTTTATCCATTTTGGCCCGGCAGAGGTCGATCACGCGCTGGCAGGTATCAATTTCAAACCCGCCGATGTGCGTATCCTCCTCCGGGAACTTTAATTCTCTTGCCAGCCATTGATAGGCTTTCGTCCGGCTGATGTGCATTTTCTGCCAGTAAGCGTCGAACACCTGATGGGCTTCGATGCGCTTGAGCCGCAGAATCTCATTTGCCACATCGCCGAGCGGCCGCGTGGTACCCTTGTGGCAACCGACGCGGGCATTGCAGTTCTGGCACTGATACAGATATTCGTTCTGCATTCCAAGCCGTTCCGTCGAGCTGCCATAGACATCAGCAGCCGGAACGAGCCGGATGATCCCGCCGCAGTAGCGGCAGATGGTCGGTTTCTTCAAATAGGCGTGTCCTCCTTTTTTATGCCGCCTCCTTGCGCGGCTTTTTTGTCTTTTGTGGCTTTGCTTCAATGGCTTTCGGTTCACGCACCGCCATCTGGAAGCAGACAAGTTCGTCTGTTTTGAGAAGCAGCGCACTGTGCTGCACGACCTCCAGCATGAGCGTTCCGTTCAGCGCTTTCAGGCACTCCATGAGCTGCGCCGGATTGTACCAGTACACGCCCACAGGCTCGCCGCTCAGCGCAACCACGTCCATAGCCGTCTCCGAAATGCCGTATTCGCTTTCACAGCGCACAGTCAGCCGGCTTCCTGCAAAGGACAGGGAAAACCGGTTCTGCGTGCCGGTGACACTCAGGGTCTGCGAAATAGCATCGCGGAGCAGAGCGCTGTCGGTCAGGACAGTAAACTGCTGCTTCAGATTGGACAGCACCTGCGACACGGCAAGATATGGCCCTTCCATAATTCGCGCGGCGAACAGGAAATTCTCCTTCCGAAAGACAATGGCTTTCCCGGTCGTACCGACCTGCAGCTTCTCGCGGTCGCTTACCAGACCTGCCAGCTTTTCCAGCGAAGCTGCCGGAACAAGGAAACTGATGTTCCCGCGGCTCTCACGGTCGCCTTTGGCGGATGCGATGCGGAAGCTGTCCGTGCTGACCGCCTGCAAGCCATCCGCGCCGAAGATCAGGTTCACGCATTTGAGCATGGGCCTTGTTGTATCCTCGGAAACGGCAAACGCCGTTCGTTTGGTCAGCGACGGAATGCCGCTCACAGGCACGGTTGCCGCCGGGCACGGGATCTCCATGCGCGGGTATTGTGCCGCGTCCATGACGGGAATGGCATATTCCGCGTTTCCAGACGAAACAACGAGCTTTCCGTTTTTCATCTGGAAAGTCACGCGCTCGCCATCCAGCAGGCGCAGCATTCCAGAGAGAAGCGGTGCTTTTACGACAACGCTTCCTTCGCTTTCAATCTGCGCAGGGAGCTGCTGCTCCAACGCGATCTCCAGATTCCCGGACGCAACGGTGAGCGTGTCCTGCTCAGCCTGCAAATACGCGCATTGCAGAATTTCTATCGTGGAAACCCTTGGCGCAATGCGCTCGGCGTTTTGCGCCGAGGCAAGCAGTTCTGTTCGGTTGACGGTGAATTTCATAGCATCCTCCTTTTTTATGCAACGAAATCGAATAGACTCAGCTGGTTTTCCACCTGCTGCGTTTTCTTCGTCCGTTTGGCTTTCTGCTGTTCCAGCTGCACCATGGCGGCTTGCAGCTTTTCTTCCTGTTCTGCGGTAAACACGCGCTTTGGCTGCTCGATCATGGTAGGAGACGGTAATTCTGCTTCTTCGGCGGGGACGTCCGGTACTTCTCTGTCCGGATTCTCGAACGCCATCTTCTTGAACGCTGCCGCAATATCCTCCACATTGTCGCGGATGCCGAGCATCAGCTCCTTCGCCATCTGCGAGGTCATGTCCTGCACATCGCTCATTGCAGCGAGTCCTTCCTCGGAGAAGTTTCCTTCAATGAGTCCGGCGACCGCCAGCTTCGAGGCCATGAGCTTCAGACACTTCTGCTGCATGGTGTCCTCGTAGTAGAGCATATAGACCTTGACCGCAGGCGCTTTCTGGTTGATGCGCCAGCTTCGGCGCGACGCCTGCCGCAGCGTAAAGAGCTTGTAGCCCATGCTGTAGAACACCAGCGTCGTAAAGGCGTTGAGATCCAAGCCGGTTTCCACCAGAGATGGATTTACGATCAGCACCTGCATTCCGGCAGCCAGCTTCTTCTGCACCCAGTCCTCACGGTCAGTGGTCTTGATCTTGTCGGTCAAAATCTCCGTGCGATAGCCTTCATCCGTCAGGAGCTTTTTGAGCTTCTGCTGGGAATCCGTGCGCACCCAGCTTGTGTAGATGAGCGCACGCTCCCTGTTCTGGATGGCAGCTCTTACGATCTCCAGCGTCCGCTGTTCCTTTTCTCCGAGCGTATCCGCATCCCCGATGTTCTCAGGTTCGACAATGGGTACATCGCTGTCGGGGTAGAGAATGGGCTTCTGGTCATACGGCTGATCCGGATAGACAGTCAACAGATTCAGATACGCGGAAAGAATCTTCTGTGCTGCGCGGCGGTCTGAACGTAAAACCTGTACAAGCGCATTCTCAATGCGTTTGTACTCCGATTGCACGGCCTCATCCATACGGCAGGCAATGGGAATTTCTTCGTAGCTGGGGAGTGCCTTGCCCATGTCGGACAGCGACAAAAACGCCGTTTTTTCCAGCAGAAACCTCGAAAACACCAGCGGCGAAACGCCCGGAAGCTGGCGCGTCCGAACGCCGCTTTTCTGTGATCTGCGCTTTGCAGCATAGCTTTCATCGGCTTCGGTGTAGGTTGTTTCCACGACGCCATACTCCGTATTGAACAACGCGGGCTTTTCATGCGGCTTTCCGTCTGCCAGCATCAGCTGCGCCGATGTGCGGTAAAGCAGATGAAAAATGCCGGAGCTGTAGCCATTGATGAGCGTAGCCGTCATGCCGATGACCTTTTTCGCCGTGCCGAACAGCTCTGCCATCGCGTCGCCCTGGCCGCTGTCGTTGTTGTACTCGTGCAGCTCATCCACGATGAGACCGTCAAGCCTGCCGCGGTACCGCTTCTTGATGTAAGAGCTGAGCGGATACCGCCGGCACGCGCCGCGCGTCGGGAAGTATCCATCCGGATTCTCCTGTAGTGTCTGCAAAGCATCCAGCGCGGCGGTGTTCTTCGTCTTCTGCATGGCATGGACCGCTAGCTTCCGATGCACCCAGCCGTATTCCGGGATCTTGACCCACGGAGAAGGCACACTTGGATTCACCGCCGTCCACAAGGGACTTTCGCAATTCATACATTGATGATTTCGCCGGTTTTCCATGCGGAACGCCTCCGGTTTCGCGGTCACCCAGTCGTATGTATCGTCACTGCTTGGCAGTTCTATGACGGAACCACAGCCGGGGCAGCGGAACGCGCCTTTTCGCGCGTCAAACAGAACTGCCGGGCGGCGCATATAGCCGTCTCTGGCTTTTTCCTTGCTGATGACGGCGTAGATGCTTTTGTCGCCCTGCCGGTACTGCGCGTACAAACTGTCCAGCTCTGTAATGCTGCGGACGATGACGCCCGCAGTATCCGGCAGCGTTTCGGCAATTTCGCGCACCCACTTCTTTGCGACGTGCGACGGGCAGAGGATGATGTTGAACGTCTTTTTTTGTTTCTGCGCCTGATACGCCGCCAGCGCAGTCGCGCCAATCTTCGTCTTGCCGCTTCCGCACTCAGCCACGATGAACGCAGACTTTCCCTCCGAGAGCTTGCGCTTGACCGATTCCGCAACCGCAAGCTGCGCCGGGTAAAGGCTGTAGCCCGCGTGTGCGCGGATATAGTCGTTGATGCGCAGAATCTCCGGGGAAAGCTGTTCCACGGCGGGATCAAAAAGCGGTTGGAATTGCTCTCGGATACGCTCCGCGACGATCACACCGAACGCAGACAGATAGCTGGTGACAGAATGCACGCTGTCAAAGCCATTGGGGTTCTGAACCGTACCAGGAATATGAATGGCACCGGTTTTCAAGCCGTCCTCCAGCACCTTGACGATATTGGCGTCATCCTTTTTGCACAGCAGCAGCCACGCCTCCAGCCGTTCCCGAATGGAGATGACGCGCAGCGGCTTGAGAAATCTGCGCCGCTGCAATTCTGTCAGGACATACTCCTGAAATTCCAGGATGAGCGGTACGGCGGTTTTCCGGTCCAGCGCTTCAAACAGCGCCTTTCGGTCTCCGGCCGGACAAAAAAGAACGCATTTTCTCGGCGGCAGCTCTACATTCGTCTGACCGTCCGCCTGTGCATCTTCGTCCTTTTTTGCCGCAGTGTCCGCATCGTCCAGCGAGAGGATGGTCGCCTCGGCGTAAATTCCGTCGTGGCTCAGATGGCATTCGTACTTCTTTGGTTCGCAGGCGAGCATGGCTGGTTCACCGGCAAATTCCGTTTCCAGCGTCGCACCGGCATAGATCGCGTCCGACATGGCGCGTACCATCTCCGGATATCCGCCGAAGCGGATCGCCCGAAGGCGCTGCTCACGCCCATCCGGTTCGAGTACGATCGTGTCCGCATACGCGCTGAGACGGATCGACTGCTTGGGATTGTAGTAGCTGATTGGCATAAGCCTGCTTTTCTCTGGCATTCATGGTTTCACTCCTTTCATCGTTTTTGGACGCAAAAAGACCGTAACTGCCAAGCGGCAATTACGGTCTTACTGGTCCTGTTGTATTTTGGTATTCACTGGCCTGCACACGGAACCGGGACATACTTCGCCCCGAGAAATCACCTCCGCCCTCAAACTGCTCCGCCCTTAATCTGCTCTGACCTGAATACAGAGATATTGTAGCGGATATGAGAAGGAAACGAAACTTGCAAATGATGCAAGTATTCTAGTAAGACCGCAGTGTTCAATACCCCCTATGTCCATATCGCTTGTGTACAACATACACAATTTATATACAAATACTGATGATTTTCCATTCGCTGTCTGTTGCATTTCCTGACGTTAAATGTCTATATAGGCAGAAACTCCTTTAACCAAACAATGTTGAACTAATATGAATTTGTCTGATCAGCAATTCATATGTGCCCTGAATTTTCAGAAAAGCGCGCGACTGAAAATTTTACTGCTGCAAGCTATCAGCAGCAGAGGGCAGTCGGTTGATAGCAATACGTAACAAAATAAAGGAGGTCACGAACATGAAGAAATTTGTGGTGTGGGTTCTTGCAATCATTATGCTGCTTTCGGTATGCCCGATGGCCCTCGCTGCGGAAAATTCCGAGGTTGCACCATATGGCGGTACCACAAGCGCTTACTTGACTTTGTTCAGTTGTACGATGTATTCTGGCAAGGGATCGGGCTATACGGTCGCGACTTTGCAGAAGGGCACTACTGTATGGAGTTCGGATACAAGCGGTACATGGTATAAGGTCACTTACGGAACGGATACCGGTTATATCGAAGAAGCAAAACTTTGCGAGAAAACAAAGTGTTACTATACTGTTGCCTCAAAACTCAATTTACGAGCAGAGATTGGGACATCCGCTCAGATAATTGGCATCATCGATTACAACACCTTTGTGCAGGTAAATAATTATAACGCGGATGGCACATGGGCTAAAGTCAAAGTACGAGAAGGGCAATATGTTGGATCGGTTGGTTGGGTTTCGACAGAGTACCTGAGAAAGTACGACGGTATTTGAGCAGTTACACGAGAGGGGCAGCGCTGCTGCCCCTCTCCATGTAAAAAACTGTCACGAGGAGATAAACATGAACAGATTGCGTAAGCTTGTCGGCATACTTTTAGTAATCTCGGGACTGACTGGCCTGCTGGGCTGCAACCGAGAATCTCAAAAAGATGCCATCGGATCTCTACCAGATTTGCCGGAAGCATCGTCCGGTTTTACATATCAAGCTGCCTATACAGACATTGCTGCTAAACTATTATTTGCAGACGGCGAAAGCCTTCTTGCAGAGAAGAACGGGCAGCGGGAAATCTATGAAAACGGAAAAAACACAGAGGTTGTAGGCGATGATATAATTGCTTTTACGCTTTGGCAGGGGAATCGCTATTACTTGCATGAACAGAACAACTCTGCTTTTTTGGAAACTCCGTCCAGAGCAAAAATCTCTTTAGAGGAAGATACGCGCGGGTATGATCCGAATCATATTCGTGCGCAGCTTGTTTTCAGCCAGAAAGAGCAATATCTGCGATATGGGTATCAATTGTATGTTCTAAATGAAGATACGGCAGCGCTGGTGGGGCACGATATTCGCTGGGTAGGTGTAGGGATCGTCAATGATACAGTATATGCTGTAGGCAATATGGCAGATAAAAAGCAGACGGAGGGCAGCGGATACACGGCGCTATATCAAATAGATAACGGACAAGCGACCCCTATCGCGGCGCTTACACACGGCGCGTCTATTGTCTGCGGCGGCGAAGAGGGCTTGTATATTCTTGTAAACGACATGATATATCAGTACCAAAACGGTCAGCTGATGAGCCTGACCCAACTTCTTCCGCTTGGGATCGTCTCAAATGAAATAACAGGAATGACTGCGGCAGCTGATGGATTACATCTGCTCACAGAGGACGGTTTTTACACGCTGTCGAAATGCGAAGACACAGAACTGGCGTCCTCAGAAGAAGCAACGGCAGATACAGTACTGCGTGTCGGCTATTGCAATGACGAAGTCGGGAATATTCAGGCGGCTCTGGCTGCCTTCGCTGCGGAAAACCCCCAAATTACATTAGAGACAGAAACATATGCCTCGCATGATGAACTGTTGATCAAAATCATTTCTGGGGATGTTCCAGACGTCCTGTGGTTTAACGGCGAACTGGCAACCCTTCAGATGCTTGCTGGTAAGGGGATGCTACGGGAGCTGGGCAGCATTGCGGCTGATCTGAACAAATCTGACGAGTATTATGAAAATATTCTTGAATGCGGAACATTCGGCGACGAACTCTATGTCCTGTTTCCGGCATTCTCAGTTGAAATATTCTCCGTGCCAGAAACAATTCTTCCCGAAAGCCGTAAGATTGAAACTTGTCAACAATTCGACGAACTGTTTCTTCCGTATTGTCCGAACGGATATGGTTGGACAACCCAGAATATTGTCTTGAATTGGTTCCTGAATGATAGCCTTTCGGAGTTTGTAGACTACGATACAAAGGAATCGAACTTCCAACAAAACAGTTTCTACGAAATGCTTGCGTTCTGCAAGAAGTTCCCTGTCGAATTTGAGGCAGCGACAGCCGACCAGCCCTTCCGAACGGTTTCCTTGAGAAGTCCGGCGGAAATTGTGAGCGAAGAAACTCATTACGCACTCTTTTCTTCTTTTGATGCGGGGGTTTCCTTTTCACCGCTTCCCTTCTCTTCTTATGCGGGTTTTGGCGTAAATGCAGACTCGTATCTTGCTGTGACAAGGGCCTGCCAGAACGACGAAGCGGTAAATGCTTTGCTGCGATTTATTTTCTGTACCGACACCCAGGTTGAAATCGCTCAGCAGGAGTTCGGGAAAATTGTTTTAAATAAGCAGGCAAATGAGAAACTCTGGTCAGATGCCGACGATAGTGAGGAATGGAAGCTTGCCTGTGAAATGCTGCAGAGTATTTTGCAGCGTGTTGATCATCTGAATGGCTGCGTCGATTATTCCGTCATAGAGATTATCGCAGAAGAGAGCAACGCGTATTTTCAAGCGGATGCCTCTGTACAGGATGTTGCGTCCAGAATAGATCAACGTGTAACCTTGTATTTGATGGAACAAGAGTAATTTCAATGAATTATTTTTATGCACAGACTTTGTGCTATTTGGAATATTTCAAAAAAATCGTTGCATTTCTACAAATTTTGCGTCTATATATTAAAAAGCATTTTTATCCGTGCATGGTGTGAACTGGATTTTGCAAAAACAGAGACTGCAATTGAGCAGTCTCTGTTTTTGCAGAATTATAAAGTATACACAAAAATCGGCCATGCGGATGAAGAAAAGTCGCGATGTATAATGCAATCTTTTGAGAGAATAAAAATGCTGCTTGATACAATCCATTCGGAATATATGGGGATGCGAACGGGGTGAAATTGAGACAATTGAATAAATGCACGCAAGCAGACTATGCAGGATAAGCCCACAACACAAGAAGCAAGAAAAAATGAATATTAAGTACGGGAGGATTCAAATGATTTACTGTGTTTGCCCCAAGTGCAAAGCAAAGCTGAAAATTGATGAAAACGACACTATGCCGGGATGTAGAGAGCTTGAGGAGGTTTATTGCCCGATATGTGATGAAGAAGTCACGAAAGTATTTACCAGCGGAATCCCAACTGTGACCGTAGAAGAAAAATAAAATCGTTTCCGTTCTTTCCATAGATGAGTGATACTTATAAACCATGCGAAATAACTGTAAAGAGAGGATAAAAAAATGAATTTATCTCCCCAAAAGAGGGAACACATTCGTTGGTTTTACAGAGTCGGACTTTCACTGCTTGTGCCGGTGCTTACATTTGTTCTTACCATTATGTCACTAATTATGGAAAATGAAAGCGGAATAGTGGTTGGAAATTCTATCAGAAAGGCCGCATTTGTGGTGGCACTTGTTGCGGCGGCAGGTCAATTTGCTGCGTCTATGTTTAAGCATATGACAAAGAAGAATTATTTGCTGATGTGTCGGCAGGAAGCCCTGTCAAAGGCCACCCTGCTTGCGCAGCAAAAGAGCAATGAAGCAAAGACAAGGAACATTTTGCAGCTGACTTATGGACGTGTTCCAGAGTGGAGGCCGTTCGACTTTCGGAAGAATGTCCTCGTCTATGATATTCACGAGCAGCTTCGCACACTTCTGGTGGAGATCAGGGATTCTGTGCTGATGCTCTCCGATGAAACGGATTCGGACAAGGTCACTGTCGATCTGGTTTATTGCTACCCTGACGATACTTATTCTGGCCGACTCCCAGAGCCTTCCCTCCACTACGGTAATGAGGAACTGGGAAACGCATGGAGGCTCATCACCAGCGGAGACGCATCCTGCATCAACTATACGCTGCATGATTTCCTGAGAAGCAACGAGTCCTTCTTTTTCCGGCTGGATCAGGAAAACTTTGTGTTCATCAATGATAAAAAGACGGTAAGCCGTTATTACATTCCATCAGGCAAAGATCAGGAGTACGATGGCGTTGGCTCTATCGCCGGAATGACCATCAACATAAAAAATGATGCCCCAGAGTCCGTTCTGGTAAAAGCAATGCTGACGATTACGACCTATGGCTGGAACCTGCTTGATAAGAAAAGCCTGATTAAAGAAGCGGAGTACCGGGAAATCTTCAAACAAAATGTTCTGAACGGGCATAAGTCTCTCCTGGAGAGTGAGCTTGCCCAAATGTATATTCGGCATGCAATCAAGGACGGCAATATGTGTCCGTACACCGGCGCACGGTGTAAAACTTCCCGTCCGATTGAAAAGGACGAAGACGGCAACGCTCCAGGTGCGACCGATACCAAAAAAGACAACGCTGCTTTCCAAAGTGCATATGAGGTTCGCACGGCACAGGAATGTTTTCAATGTCCAATTATGCAGAAAGCTTGTGCTATCCAGAGCAGTTGCCCCCTGTAATAATACATCAAATACGTCTGGAGGATATGTCAATGAGCGGACAGGCATCTAATATGCCCTTTTCGGATAGCGCCATTCAAAGGGCCGTGATCGAGCGCGTTTTTGACGAAAGGAAGAAATACCTCATCATTGCATTGACAGGCAAAATAGGCGCTGGGAGTTCTTACGTTTCATCCTTTATTCAGAATGCCAGCAACGGCAAGGAAATCCCCTGTTCATCATCGGAATGCAACAACTATTCATCCGATGAAGAGCGGGCAGACAACATTCTGCTTCGATATTTCGAATGTAACCGTATCCCGTTTCACGTTATCCGCGTGCGGGATGTGATTACAAGCTTTATCGTAGAAAATGACGCGTGGGCTCGGCTTGCGGTCAGGCAGCAGAATATTAAAAAAGCCGAGTCTGATATTATGAGATTGCTTCACGGAAAACTCGAACGACTTTTATACAATATCGTTCTGCAGCCCGGAAGTGGAGGCGCCTTCATAGACGGAAAGAAAGTTGGCAGAAATGAAGCGGAAACACTAAACAGCAGTGTTAAAAGAATGCTGTCAGGTTGGGATAAAAAGAGAAGCCCTAAATTATTAACAGAGTACAATAGGGATCTCAAAAAGAGTAATTTGGAAAGAAGGAAAGAAATAGAGATTCGAAATTATATTCTTTATATTTTACCGCTTCTTTCCGACAGCATCCGGGAGTACCTGGCAGAAAAGTACACCGTTTTATTTCAGGAATTCGGAAATGACCTTCGCTTTTATGGCACGCTGAAAACCGATGAAAGAGCAAGAGCCAAGTCGGCAGTTTATGAGGATAATAAAGACAGGCTTTACGCAATCGCCGAGCGAATCAACCGAATGATCAAGCATATCCGAGCCGGTGCAGGAGACAACGCGCGAACGGCGATTGTGATCGACTCGATGAAAAACAAATATGAAAGCAACTATTTGCGTGACCGCTATTCTGCTTACTATCTGTTTGCCGTATCGAGAGATGAAACGATCCGGATCCGCCATCTGCTGCAGGATCAGAAAAAGGGGCTCTCGCAGGATGAAATTGATATCATTGACCTGAATGAACGCCCGGGGGCCGCAGCAGGCCGGTTCATCAGTTTTGTGAATGCCTTGAAAGACGTCGGCGTGAAGGGCATGAAGCTTGCCTCCGGTGCTGGACAAGGTGATAATTTTTGCAAGGAATTTGAAAAGTATCTTGCTGCGTTGTGCCAGCGCTCCAGCAATACATTTTACTATACATATTGCATACCATTTCGGTCGAATCCTATGGATGCGAAGCAGAAAATGCTGGAGGATCTTCAGAAGGATCATGTGGCTGCCGCAATCCGCAGTATCGTTTTTGAATCAGGGGAACAGGTTTCTTCGAGATTTCGGGAGCAGGGTATTTCTCCCGCGCTCTGCAATTACTACCTGAGCGTATTGGCAGATCCGCTGCGCGCATTTCTGTATAAAACGAAGCTATATCCCTTTTTCCTTCAGGATGTGGAATACTGCATCCAGAATGCGGATGTCTTTCTTACGAACAACGAAGACGATTCCGGCCCCAAGCGCCGGCTAAAACTGAACGTTATCCGCTATATTTCGCTGATGATGCATCCGGGGCTGGTTCCGCCGACGCCTGTTGAGCGCTGTATGCAGCTCGCATACACAGCAAAGGTCAACTCCGGCTGCATTTCAAGACAGACCGGCGCCGTTGTCACGGATAGTGAATACAATATCATTTCCCTCGGCTGGAACGATGTGCCGTATGGTCAAACCCCATGTGTCTATCGCAGCTTTGCCGCTTTGCAGAAGCAGGGGGATCTGGGGGCGTTCAGCGATTACGAGTGGCAAAGCGATTCCCCGTTCTATATCAAGCTGCGGCAATACTGTTTTCCGGATCCGGATATTCTTCATGGCTTGCCGTCCAGCTTCTGCTTTAAGACGCTGAATGAAAAAGTAACCGGGGAAAAGAACCCCATGAGCGCACGCGCAATGCACGGTGAGGAAAAAGCACTCCTGCAGGGGCGAACCCCGAAGATCAAAGGCGGCTGCCTGTTTACTACGTCGAGCCCATGTGAGATGTGCGCGAAAAATGCGAAGGAGCACCAGATCAGCAAGATCTATTATATCGAACCATATCCGGGCATATCGCAGCGGCACGTATGCAACTCGGGAGATCCAAACAACCGTGCGCAGTATATCCTGTTTGAGGGCGCGATCGGAAGGGCTTATACGCAGCTTTATACGCCGATCCTGCCGTACAAAGATGAGTTGAGCCTGCGCGGCTTTCCCTGCAGATGTGATACGCTTTCAAAACCCGATGCAAGAACAGGTAGAAGAAGGAACAGGAACAGACGAACGGGAGGGAATTGTTTATAATGAAACCGCTTTGGGAAAATGTCAATGATGTTTCAAGGCTCCTCCGTACAATCGACAAGCCTGCGCCGTGCGGAGCACTCGCAGACACCGATATCTGGGATGCAATTTATCGCGGCGAAATCTATATTTCGCCTTTCCGCTCAGAAAACCTGACGGCAGCAGGCTATAATTTGCAGGTCTCCGATATCATTATCTCCACCAGATCCGGACTGCCGCTAAAAATATACACCAGCGGGCAGTATCGGTATGTGGACGTTCCGGCAAATGATACGGTGCTTATCACAACCGTGGAAAGCATATTTGTGGGTCCGCAGATCATGGGAACCTTCCACTCACGGGTTTCCATCGTGTCACAAGGCTTTGGGCATATCTCCACAACGCTTGACCCAACGTGGTGCGGGCCGCTTCTTATTGCGGTTAATAACCCATCGAACAAGAAAAAAAGATTTGTAATTTCTGATCCAAGCGGAACGCACTCCTTTGCCACACTTGTGTTTTACCGTCTCATCCATCCAGCAGAAGCGATAAACAGCAAACCGCCAATCCGTACCGACGTTCTCGGTACATATCTGCAAGAACCCAAGGGGCTTAAAAAATTTCTGATTGGGAAGGCCTACTCACAGTACGAACGGCTCGTTGATAAGCTGAAGTGTGCTGGAACATATAATGATGGCGGACTCAAAGATCCGCGGACAAACATCGAGCAGATTGAGCAGCTTCTGATTGAAATAAGAACGCAGTACAAGACGGAAGACTACCCAACAAACATCAGTGAATTGTCGCGGCTTGGCGCTATTCTTGTTCAGCAGAAAACTGCTGCGGATCTTCCACTGCTTTGCCTGAATATGCTGAAAATCTTGCAGACCGCCCTTGCGTATAACGAAAAGTCATCGTGCTGCGCTAACAACTTTGAGACGGAAATTGTGCGATACATAGATGTTTGCCTTGTTCAGCTGCGTAGAGAGCAGCAGGCATATCATTGGACACAGAGCTATACAGAATGCAGCAAAATTGCGCAAAAGGAAGAATTCCCTAATGCCTGGATGCGCTTAATCCTGAGTATCTCATGGCGACGCGTTGTGAAGCATCTTTTCTGGATTGTACTGATACTCATTTCGCTTATCCTGCTGGTAAAATTCAGGGGGCAGTTTGTCGATGCCGTAAGTGCCATTTGCGGCAAATCTATAGCAGAAGATTCAACGGTGGGATCAATGGCGGAGTCCATTTGGGGTGCCGCATTAAGCGTTTTAACAGGTGCCACCGCGCTAGTCATAAAGGATTTGTTCAAAGGAGATCAAAAGTAATTGTTTATCGTAAAAATTAAGAAACTGACGGAGGCTTGTATTATCCCCCAAAAAGCACATATTGATGATGCGGCGTTTGACATTTATGCTTCTGAAAACATCATCGTAGAACCGCAGAAACCGACACCGGTTTCTACAGGCTTTTGCATGGAACTTCCGCCGCAGACAGAAGCGCAGATCCGCCCCAGAAGCGGACTTGCTTTGAAGCACAGCATTACCGTGCTGAACACTCCTGGTACCGTTGATGCGGGCTATCGCGGCGAAGTGAAGGTGCTTTTGATGAACCTCGGAAAAGAAGCATTTAAGGTTACAAAAGGAATGCGAATCGCACAAATGGTAATTGCACCGGTTTATCCCGCTGAGCTTGTGGAAGCCGACGAGCTTTCCGAGAGCGATAGGGGCGGCAATGGATTTGGATCATCCGGAGTATATAAAATTACGCCTTGAAGATGCTGATTCTAAGCCTTGCTTTCGTAAGCCTTATCCGAAGCCCGTAAACAACACAAAGCGTAATGCAACACCAGATGCCTTCTGTGTCCGTTTTTGTTTGGGGCGGGCACAGAAGGCGTTGAATTGCAAAAGTGGACAATAATTATTGATCTTTTGTTCGGATAGAGTATGTTTTAGTCGAAAAAGGGTGAAAAAAACATAAAGCAACTTGCAGTTGCCTCAATGTAAAACGTGTGTGGTTTACATCTGAGAGGTTTAAAAATATAATCGGGAGCGTAAAGAGTGACACTTAGAGATAAATTGATTGTATTGCGAGACAAAGCGGGAGTTTCGCAAATGGCACTGGCAAACCGGCTTGGCGTATCTAGACAAGCGGTTTCCCGCTGGGAAAGTGGCGATACAACCCCTTCCATAGACAAGTTGAAAGCGCTGGCGAAGCTCTACGACGTATCGTTAGATTGGCTGTGTAGCGATGCAAATGATACTGCAAATGAACAGCAACGAGAAGTCATAAGAGCAGAAATTTGCGAAGTGGATACAGGCAAAAAAGAGGAAAGTGCTAATAATACGAACAGATTTGCACCGTTGATAATTGGCATAATCATAGTCGTACTTATGCTAATTGCGCTCTGCTTTTTAGCAGGCAAAAAGCAGAACGGTATACCTGATACATGGGCTAGAGATATGGAGCAAGACGAAAGCTATTCCTCGGAAGATGGTGGCTTTGATTTTGATTGGTAAAGGAGGATTTGATGAAAACGAAAAGATTTATGTGCGCTTTGCTTGCAATCATTTTATTTACTAGTAGTATTGGAATGACTGTAAATGCAGCAGTGTACGCAACAGGGAGATTTACAGTAACGGTGCAGTCTGGAAAAGAAGAACGAGCAAAGACAAGCTTTCCGTTGGATGTTGGTGAAATTGTGACTATTAATGCAACGTACACGCCGCTTGATGCAGCTGTTGAGTTTGGCTTAGTTGATGAGCAAGGAACGTTCTACCATAGCTCCGGGGAAAATGGCGTTTTTAGTAAGTCTATAGGAATTAATGTACGAGGAAACTATTCATTTGCGATAAGAAATAATTCGGACTACGCAGTAGAAGTTAGCGGATACGTTAATTATTGAAGCTAAATGTTGGAGAATCTTTATTTGGAGTGGCCACTCTGAAAAGATAAAAAAACAAAAACAAGAAAAGGAGACTAAAAACTATGAAGAAAATGATCGCGTTGCTCTTAGCGGTATGCGTCATGTGCAGTATGTTGATCGTGACGGTGTCCGCTGCAGAACCGAAGTCGATGATGCGGGTCGAAACAGTTACTACAAAAGCGGCAAATGTTCGCAAATATCCTAACACAAATGCGCTCATCTACGGGAACTTGATGCGTGGTGAAACATGGAATACGACATCTCCAACAACAAATTCGTGGTTCTATGGAACCGCCGGACTTGAAACTGCATTTTATGAGGAGTATGGCGATATGGCTGCTTATGTGGCAAGCAGCAATTTTGAATAACACGAATCTAGGAGTTATCCGAAAGAGGTAATGTGGTTCCCTGCGACATTTGCCGCAGGGAACCATAGCATAATCATGGATATTATATGGGTGCTGAAATGAAAAATAAAAGAAGATTTTTACTGATAGTAAGTGTTGCTTTTGCTGTTTGCACAATCTTCTCTGGATGTACAAAGAAGAATAACAGCGGGCAGGAGCATGAAACAGCGGAAAGGGAGCAGTTGGAGAAGCAAGAAGCTACAAATGAAATGCAGATACAGGAAAAGCAGGGCGAAAAGGTTAGGTTAGTCGTGGGCGGTATTGGTCTAAACGAGAGTTCGATTACAAGTGTTATAAATGAATTTAATGCGGCCAATGAAAAATATCAAATCATAGCAGAAGACTACACAGATGGTGCTGCCTCTTTTGATCAGGCTCTTACAGTTATGCAAACGAAGGTAATGACGGGGAAAGGACCCGATATTATCAGCTTTGAAGGCATATCTCCTCTTAAATGGATTGGAGCGGAAATGCTGTACGATATGGATGGGTTGGTCGCTGAAGATCCAGATATAGATGAAAAAGATATTCTGATTTGGAAAGCCCTACACGAGTACAACGGACTATTCCTTATATCCCCTACATTTTGAACGGAAACGCTTGCGTGTTCACCCGAAACAATGCAGAAGTATGAGGGATGGACTATAGATGACTATTTGAAAATAGAAAATAATTTGGATTCAAACCAAAGTATGATTTACTACATGAATCCAGAAAACTTTCTTATAAGTATCGGTGGGCGGTATTTACAAAAGGCGTTGGATCTTGTGAACGCTTCCTGCGATTTTGATAATGAGGAATTCATCTCTATTCTGGAGAGCGCAGTACAAGCGGGGAGTTACGAAGCAACTTACGATCCAAATGAAACAGGGCAGCAAAAGGTGATACGAGGAAAACTTGTTTGCTTTTTTTCTGGACTAATGACAGGACAAGATGTAGCGTTTGATCGAGAAGAATGCGGTCAAACGTTATCATATATCGGATGGCCAACAGTTGATGGAAGCAATGGGACGGATATAAGGTTAATACAAGCAGTTGGAATCAACAAGGTATCAAAAAATATAGAAGGCTGTTGGGAATTCGTGAAATTCCTGCTTAAGAATCCAATTTTGGAAAATAACACATCTGGAATGCCAACATATGCACCATTGGTAGCACGAACCCTTAAGATGCTAAATTCTGGTGGACAGAAATTAAAGACAACTGAAGAAGACATGAAGATAGTGATGAATCTAGCCAGCGAAAGTGAAAGCCTGACGTACTATGATGAAGAGGTAATGAACATTATTCTGGATGAATCTTCTGCGTTTATTCAAGGGAATGTAAGCGCACACGAAACGGCAAAGCGCATTCAATCAAGGGTTAGTTTGTATATGAAAGAGCAGTATGAATAGGAGCTTTTAGAATTTTTAAGGATAGCTGTGTTTTTCAAGAACGGCTATCCTTACATCCTGAAAGGAAGCAGGGCCTTCATGGAAACGTTAAGATAACGACAATGTGCAAAATACCTGTCTGATAGCGCTGTTCCCGATAATCCACGACCGAGCAAGAATGGTAAAAAACTCAGCATAACTACTACGCGAGCGTATCAGTAAGCGTCGAGGCAGGAAACGAGCGATTATAGCCATTGTCAGAATGATTCTGACGGCAATTTGTTCGGCGCTCCGCACGGACGAAGTGTGGAGGGCTGTTGATCTTTTCAAAATTGTCACGCTCAAACATTTGAAAGAAAAGCAACTTGACAAAGCAATTGAACAGGATACACGCTTCCTAAAAACAGGGCTTGTTCGTTGCTTAACTCCGACGGAATACGCGTCCACCTTGCAAAATATGCCGTTTGCAGGGACACTTTTACGCGTCCGTTTCGGCCTGCACTGAACCGGCACTCATAGTCACACTACTTCCCTTCATACCTATCATATTCTAAAAACGGTTGTGAGCATTTTCAAAATATAAGACATGTACTTTGAAATATCATAATGCACGAAAGATCTTTTTAAAAAACTTTGTTGCATTTTTATGGATTGCGTGTCTATATGTAAAGATACAATTTTATTTGGTAAAAATATCAGGAGATACTTTGCCGCTAGACATAATGAATAACAATAAGTGGTCTGCATTTGGATGATATATGCAGCAATGCTATATCATGATTGGTTGTATATTTTAGCGAAAGAGCAGTTTATACCCTTATGTCATTCAAGCAACACCGATGAGTTGCGTGAATGCCTTGGTAAATATCATTCTGCACGTAGCAGCAGTGATGATTCGGGCAAGCTGTTCAAGAGTAACATTTCGATTGTGCATAGGTTGCAGGCACAGCCGTTCCTCGAAGAACTTTATGCCCCAGATAACATATCCTGTTGTCTGGGGGTAACACCCGACTATTCATTGCCGCGACGAACAAAGCAGAAAATAGTTGTAATACAAAGAGATTTTTGCATCTCGTATGTGAACAATCTTAGCTCTCAAATATCATACGCAACACGGCAGTTTGAAAAAACGCACCATGCTATATTCGGAACTGACCCCCAAAGCCCTAAAAATGCATACCATATTGAGGTAACAACATGGCGAGTGCAAGAGAATATCGAAATTTAAAAGAGTACCGGGATAAGGAATTGAAGTGGTTCTTGCTTGCGAATATAATTCTAATGCTTATAGGGTCAGGAGTTCTTGATTTTGGCAAGTTAGACAGCATATCGATTTCAGATATAAGCTCCTTGCTTGGTATAACGGCCGTCTCATCGGCAATATACATATATACGTTCATTCTTGATTCTATTCTTCCCTCGCGAGTGAAAGTTTTCCTTGTTTTTTTATGGAAACGTCAACCAAGTTGTACGATTTTCACAGACATGGAGCAAAAGTTCGAGGATGATCGGTTCAAATTGGAGGATGCAAAAAAGAAATATCATCAAATTTATGAAAGAATAAAATCCGAACCTGATTCATTTGACCAGACACCGCTATGGTATGAGATATATAACAAGCATAGAAACAACACAATTATCTTTGGCTCAAATCGGGATTATTTACTGTTAAGAGACATGCATTCGCAGACGATTGTTACAATATTTGCTTACATCATTTTATGGTGGTTCTCAGGAGTATTATCCTTTTCATGGAAGTTTGTAATCTACTTGATTATTATGACTGCTTGTCTCAATATTGGTGCGCGCGTTCAAGGCAAAAAAATGGTATACAATGTGTTATCTATTGATGTTAATGAATCTGTGCTGGAGGACAGAACGAAAAATGATAAACAAAATATATGATCCGCAATATGCGCCGGCGTGTTTTTTTCGGAGCACGGTCTACCCACCCCAGATGAAAGTAATGCTACAAATCACTGAGAGGTGTAACCTCAGGTGTGCTCACTGTTTTGCCGAATCCAGAGAGTCTGGAAGAGAGATGCCCTTGGAGCATATTCAAAAAATAATTATTCCGCAGTTCAGCAAAAGACAGGTTGTGAAAGTGACCCTAACCGGTGGTGAACCGCTAACTCACCCGCAAATGAAAGAGATTGTGTCATCTCTGTTGGAAAATAATATTGGGGTGAGTATTTGCACAAATGGAACGCTGATTGACTTGGAATGGTCCCAGCGGCTGACTCAATATGATAATATACATTTTAATGTAAGTTTGGATGGCTTTCGTGTAAGTTCACACGGACGATTCCGCGGGATGACGGAGTCGGATTTTGCTCAACTTCTTCAAACAATCCGAGTTCTAGGAGAGCAAAAACTACTGAATGGTATTTTGACAACGCCCAATAATTATGCTTCAATAGGTGAGTACGTGGAGTTGTGTCAGTTTGCAAAGGAAGCCGGTGCTAAATATGTCCTGATGAATCCACTGTCGCCTTTTGGACGAGGGGTTCAAACTCAGCTATTGTCATATTCCGAAGAAGACATGTCAACTCTTAAAAGGCGAACTCTATCGATGATATCGGATGATTTTGAAATTGTTTATATCCGTTTCCCCAACGTTGACCGGCTACCAATTGGTAGATGTCCCTTGGGCGCGATTCCATATATCTTTTGTAATGGAGACATCGCCATTTGCCCATATATGGTCTTTGCTGCAGCTAACAGTCAACGTTATGATGCTTCCGAATTTGTCACTGGGAACATTTTTGATGGAGCAGATATCGCGACTTCAATCGAAAGTTGGATACAGAACAAATCAGCGGATATGTTCCGGGGCGACAATATGTGCGTAGGATGCAATAAAGGGTGCTATGCAATAAAAATTGCCAGAGGTCAGTCGCTTTCAGGTTGCGATGATGCGCTGTGCCCACAAAAGAAGGCGGTCTTAATGTATGAGTAAAAGCGCTTTTATAAGTGTAGAAGGTCCAAACGGAGTCGGAAAAAGTACTTTTATCAAAACATTAGCCTCAAAGCTTTCGGGGCATTTTCCGGTAGCCGTGACCCGGGAACCCTCAGAAACTCCGTTCGGAAAGTTTGTGAAAAGAAATGAAGGTACCTTGAAAGGAATAGCGTATGCCCGCCTCATATGGGCAGACAGATATTACCATATTCAGCAATTAGTTTTACCTGCTTTGTCTGAGGGAAAAGTCGTGATAAGTGATCGATACATAGAATCGAGCATAGTTCTTCAAGGCTTCGACGGTGTGTCTGCCGACCAAGTTTGGGAGTTGAACAAGGATGTTGTAATTCCTGATGTAAGTATTATTTTGCTGGCAGACGACAATCTGTTAGCTGAACGGTTGCAGCAAAGAGATGCACTCTCTGATTTTGAAAAAAGAATGACTCCGCGTCAAGAAATAGAAGGATACCGGGCGGCGGTAGATTTTTTGGAAGACAAAGGATTCCGGCATTTATTTTTTCAAAATAACACCGAGGATGATTTGGAAAAAAGCATAGGCAATGTATTTGACCTAATCATGTCAACGATAGGGTAGGTATATATGAAAACATTACGAGTCATGACATTAAATATCGGAAACCCCTCGCTCCAACGTGTAAGAAAGCAAATTGACTGGATTGAACACCGGGATGAGGATATCTTTGTCTTGACTGAGACGAAGGTTAGCGAGGGATGCTCTTTTCTGGAGGAGTACTTTGGCGAACAGGGACAGACCCTGTTTGACTACGGGAAAGAGGCACAGTTTAATGTTTTCTTTCCTAAGTCAAGTACGGGTGATCTGGGCGTTATGTTGCTAAGCCGTTTTCCTATCCTTAGAACTACTACATGCTTCTCTAAAAAAGATCCTTTCTTTTCGAGATTGCTGGATGTTACAATTGACTTTTATGGCCGTGAAGTAGGAATTATGGGTCTTTATGTGCCTTCGCGGAATGCCTCTGAGGAAAAAATAAGCAGAAAGAAAAATTTTGTTATTCAATATTTGCTACATCTAAAAGAATTGAGTGCGGCGAAGCATCCACCATATATTATTTGCGGTGATTTAAATATTTTGGAGCGGTCTCATATTCCGCATTATAACAATTTTTTGAAATGGGAATACGATTTCTATGATCGCTTCAAGCATTTTGGATATGCAGACGCATTTCGCATTTTACATCCAACTGCAAATGAATATAGTTGGGTTGGAAGGACAAATGATGGATACAGATATGACCACTGCTTTATTTCAAACGAGTTGGTTCCCCATTTGATAGACTGCTCATATGTTCATGAAACGCGTCAAATACAAATAACTGACCATTCTGCAATGATACTAGCTTTGGAATTATAAGGTTAAAACGACACATTTCACAACAAAATCTATATGAAATTCTCGACCTTCTAAAGCAATTGATGGGTCGAGAATTTCAATTTCATCGCCCACATCATGTCGTTTGCTTTACGTTTTCCATGACCAAAATCCGGATATCTTAGGTGCTTTTTCTCACCTTTGATCTTATTGTACACCGCAAAGTAAGCGTCAAACCTAAAAGTGCAGCATTCTCACAGTTCGAATTCTCGACGCCTAGGCAGAGGAGAAGCGAATCCCTTACGCTGTCCAAGCAAAATTTACGGCAGGCCCAAACGATGAGCCTGCCGTTCTGTTATTTCTCGTATTTCGTGAAATCCATCCACTCACTAAGCGGACGTTTGCTCTCGCCATAGCATTTGTCCAGATACAGGTTACGATGCGGATTATAGAGCCGGTATGCTTTCTGCACTTGTTCATAGAGCTCAGCGTCAATTTTCCGGCAGGCCCGTTCTAAAAACGTGCCTCCAGACGAAAGCTCAGCTTCTTCGCAATGGAGAACAAGCTCCTGAAAGAAATCTTCTTCCTCCAGAAGATACTTTCCTCTCTTGTACGGATACCGTGCAAGGACTGCATCGTATTTTCTTGGAAGCTGCTCTATTTCTTCTTTGTGCCGCGGGTAGTTTGCAAGAGCACGTCTGTAGGGTTTATCCAGCGTTCTCCTCTGCATATTTTGGAGCAGAACTTCTGAATTCCAACGGAGCATTCTCCGGCAGCAGCGCGGCAAGCACTTCCGACTTGGACAGTTCCGCCTGAGCTGCCATGAAAAAAACGTAAGAAAAGTGTTTGTGCAGAAGGTGGTTTTCTTTGGGTGCGTGTACTACAGGCGTTTTAATATCTTCCCGATTGCAGTGCCGACAGGCATAACTGTAATAAATACAGAAACATCGACAACACATTGTTTTTTTATAAAATTTTTTTGTAAATCTGTGCAATTCTCAGTAGTTAGACAGAATAATGAACAATCAAAATTAAACCTTACCGTCCCACGATCTTCCCGAAAATCTGCTTCTTTCCCTCATCATACCGCTGGATCACGACCATGACGGTATCGCCGGTTTTGAAATCCGAGTCCTCGTAATGGAATGAATACCGGCACAGGACGACCGCGCCATCGGGGAGATTGCAGAACACGCCGCCGGCATATTTGCCCGCGATGCTTGCTCTACGGCGGCAGCCGATGGGGTGACGCAGGCTGGCTTCGTCGAAGGGATTCGGCACCGTCTCCTTGACGGAGATCTCCAAGGCGCCGGCCTTGCGGTCAAACTGCTTGACCACGCAGGTCAGCTCGTCGCCCGGATGATACTGTTCCCGCAGGTCGGGGATGGCGGCGTAGCTCATGTCGCGCTGTGAAAGATTTACATCGTAGCCGTAACACTCGACCAAACACCGGCGCGGCCCAACGGCCAACACATGACACGGAAGGCGGCTGCCCGGCTGGTGGAGCGGCTGCGTGGAGAAGAAATAGCGTCGAGAGGCCAGCGCCAGACGGCGAGAGCCGATAGCGAAGCCCGCTTCACGATCCACATGGGTAATCACAAAATCGATCTGTGCGCCCGGCATATTCCGCAGAACGAACGCCGGGCGTTCTTCATTTTCCGCCCACATTTCCGTTTCCGGGATCAAAATGCGGGCGCGGAACGGCACGATGACCGCGCAGTACATCCGCTTTGTTTCTGTTTGACCGGTCTGCGCGCTGCGGACGGTCATGGAATGCGGATCGACGCCAATGATCGTGCCGCGCATGACGCTTCGGCTGCGGAAGGAAGCATAGATCGTGTTCCACTCCTGCCGCTGCTCCGGCGAGAGATCCTGGTCGAGCGCACGGAAGTCCAGATCGTAGAAGGATTTCTTCTCTGGTTCGCTTGGTTCTGGCAGTTCTTCCGCTGCGCTCGATTCTTCTTCGCCGTATGGCTGCACGGGTTCTTCGATTTGCGGCGCCAATCCGGGCCGTTCTGCGGGGGTGAGTTCTTCAATGTCGGTGATTTCCGGCTGCACAGTTTCTTCCTGCAGCACTTCGGGTTCGGCTTTCTTTCTGGGCATATGTAGTTCCTCCTGTAATAATTATTTTCTGGCAAAGAATCGGTGTGTGCCGTTTTCTTGCCGGATTGCAAAAATAACGGGTCTGGTGTACGAAAATGCTTCTGGTCGGATGCTATCAGGCAGCAGAGCAATGATCTTTTTGTCCTGCTGGATCTCATGCTCCGGCGGCGGATCACTGCCGGACACGATGACAAATTGCTTGAAGCTGGGTTCTCCAAGCGAAAAGCGGAGCAGGATATGTCTGTCTACGGCATAAAAACTCTCCGGCTGCGTCGCGGACAGCTCCAGCATCACGTCAATGGCTTCAATCCGCTGTGGAATTGCCCATTCTTCGCATTGACTGACGATGTTGTCGGAAATTTGCAGCAGTCCGCCCATCTGCATCTGCCGCACACAGGCATTGGTCACACGCACGGCATCATCAAGAAAAGAAAAAGCAAACATCTTTTGCAGCAGCGCGGCAAGCTGCAGCTGCTCCGCGCAGCCGAGCTTCTCCAGCGTGGCCAGCAGATATTTTTGCTGTTTTGTCAGCAGCATCAGCCTCGCCCCTTTCCCGGCGGCGAGCGCAGCGAATTGAGATACGGATCGACCAGCAGGTCACTTTCCGTTTCCGTGATGCAGTTGTAGATGGTTGACATAACATATTTCGTAGAATCCCTGACCGGCACATTCCGGTTCGCGTGCAGCTTGATCTCTGCTTCCTGCAAGATGAAATAATTCAGCAGATGCAGCCGCGACCGCACCCGGCTTCGTGGCAGAACAGCCTGTCCGATGCGCAGGTTATCTGAGTAGAACAGCCGCTCGATGGCGTTTTCAAAAACTCGCGCCACCTCCGGCTCGAAATACGAAAGCTCACAAGCATCCAGAATGCCCGTGAGCGTTTTTTCATCGTCCGCCGGTCCGTCCTCCGAAGCTGCGGATAGACTGACCTCTGAGAAAGCTATATCAGGTTGACTCAAATCAGTATTACTTGCGCCCGAATCCTGTGGTTCTGGAACATCCAAATCTGCGGTTCTAAAGGCGGGGATTTCAGGGTTCCGGGGCCGCGTATCCTGCGGTTCTTCCGCTTCAAGAAACGCAGAATCCGCGGTTCTGGAACCGCAGGATTCATATAATTCAGAGCAGAATGGTACGCATTCGTAGCCGGGAGCGTCGATGGGCGTGACGCTGGCCAGATAGATCTGATTGGCGTCGCCGCGGCCGCAGCGCTTTTCCCAGATAAGCTGAAGCTCCGCCAGCTTGCGGAACGCCGCCGTGACGCGCTGCTCGCAGATGCGAAGCTCCTTCGCCAGCGCCTTGCGGGGAAAGATCACGAACACCTCACCGGCGTCATTCACCCAGCCATTGCGCCGTGAAAGCTGAAAGCGGTTCAGGAGAAAGGTGTACGTCACCTTGGCGTCCAGACTCATATCCGCGTATCGCGGGTCGGAGAATAACCATCGCGGCATCTGCATGTGCCAGACGTTCTGTACGTCCGTCTGCCGCATAAGGCGGAAACTTGGATGCTCGGTCAGCTTGGCTGCTTTCATGGGGATTCCCTCCAAATCAGATAGTTTTACTAAAACAGAAGTTTCGATTGACTTTTTTACAATCGTCTGCCATACTAATAGCATAATTTGAATTAGCATAATCAAGATTATATTAAAGGATGTGAGCCGAAATGAAGTTTATTGGGCGGCAGAGTGAATTGCAGACGCTGGAACAGGAATATCGTCGTGACGGCGGCTTTGTTGTGATCTACGGTCGGCGGCGCGTCGGAAAGACCCGTCTGATCAAGGAATTTATCAAGGAAAAGCCTGCCGTATATTTCCTCGCCACGGAGGAGGTTGAGGCGCAGAGCATGAAGCGAATGGCCGGTGTGATCGCAAGAGCCACTGGGAATGCGCTGCTTGGCAATGTGACGTTTTCTGATTGGGCTGACCTGTTTCGTGCGGTCGCAGCATACCAGCCGGACCAGAAAAAGGTGATCGTGCTGGATGAGTTTTCATACATGGTCAAAACCAATCTGGCCTTCCCATCCATTCTGCAAAATATCTGGGATGAGTTTTTGCAGGACAGCAATATCATGCTGATCCTCAGCGGCTCATTGATCGGAATGATGAAAAAGCACGCGCTTTCCTATGACAGTCCGCTCTACGGCAGAAGAACGGCGCAGATCCGTTTGATGCCGCTGCCGTTTACGGCGGTTTATGCCGCGCAGTCCTTGCCCTTCGATCAGGCTGTCCAGCAATATGCGCTGACCGGCGGTGTGCCGAAATATCTGGAGTTCTTTACCGAGCAGGAACCGCTGATCGATCAGATCCGTTCGATCGTGCTGTCCAAAAATGGCTTTCTATATGAGGAACCAAACTTCCTGCTGCGCGATGAGGTACAGACGCCGATCAATTATTTCTCCATCATTCGGGTCATTGCAGATGGCAATCACAAGTTGAGTAAGATCTGCGGCGTTCTCGAACAGGAAAGCCCCTCAATCTCGCCGTATCTGGCAACACTGTCTGAGCTGGGCTTTGTTGTGAAGGACACGCCGATCACGGAAAAGAACCCGGAGCATTCCCGAAAAGGACTGTATTTTGTATCGGACAACTTTACCCGCTTCTGGTTCCGATATGTCTATCCGTATAAGGGAGAACTGGAACTGGACAATCAGCAGATCGTGTTGGACGAGCTGCAAAAGACCTTTATCAGCAGCTTTGTCGCGTTTGCATATGAGGATATCTGCAAGAACATCTTTGCGGAGCTTTGCCGAAGCGGACAGCTTGCGTTCGTTCCCTCCAGAATCGGCTCGTATTGGCACAATGATTTAAACGCCGACACGGAAATCGACGTAGCGGCGGTTGACCGCCAGAATAAACGGCTGTTTATCGGAGAATGCAAGTACCACCAGAAACCGGTCGATCTGCCTGTCCTCACGGCGCTGCAGCAAAAAGTCGCAGCTTCGACTGATCTCCAAAACAGCTTTATCCGGCAAGGCTATCAGGTGCTCTATGGCCTGTTCTCCAAGAGCGGCTTTTCCGACCGGCTGATCGCATTTTCCAAGGAGTGTGACAACCTGCTGCTGATCAATGAGGACCAGATCATCCAATTATAAGCCGCGGATAGATTCCACCGTACACTCCACCATTCCGATCTCATCATCCTCAGCCAGATCGTAGGCGGGCGGCTGCTCGCTGCGGTCTGGCTGTTTTTCGTTGTCGGGCGGTTTGGGGATGTTTGACGGTTCTTTCTGAACAGGTGCTTTCTTTTGCGGTGGTGCTTCGGCTTCTTTTCTTCGCCATTCCGGGATATAGTCAATGATGCGACAGGTGGTAAGACCGGCGTAGTCCGGCAGCTCCTCCGGCGTCATCTTGTAGAGGAGCGAGGGCTTGTGACCCTTGAACAGAGCCAAGCACTTCCGGTTCTCCAAACGCAAAACTTCATCGGGGTTCATCAGATCGCGCTGGGTGTTGCTTCGCGTCTGGGAATACGGGCGCGTGGACGAATACACCGGCGAGAACAGCGGCATCATCGGCATCTGGTTATTGAGAACGGAGATCGTCACCTTGCCGCATTTCTCCGAAATGTACTTTGCTGACGTCAGATCGTTGCAGCCCATGTAGAGCGTCTGGTCGAACGTCGCCAGCTGATTCTCCCATTCTTTGCCCGGATACTTTTCCTGCCACTGGGATAAGCTCTGCACGACGATCTGCGCGGACATATTGAAGCCGCGGATGCTGTTCAGACTGTCCGCCACGCCGTCCAGATAGCCGATGTTGCAGTATTCGTCGAGGCAGAAGTTCGTCAGCACCGGCAGCCGCCCGCCCGCGCATTGCAGACGTGCGAAGTTTGAAAGCTGCGGCAGCGCCAGCGAGAAGAACAGCGAGGACAAAAAGCGGTACGCGCTGTCCTGCGCGGAAATGATAACAAAGTACACACACGGCCGCTTGCCGGGCAGCAGAAGGTCTACATCATGGTTGCGCGTGATCTTATCCACCAAGCGGCTTTGAAAGACCGCCAGCCGGTTGCCAAGCCCAATGACGATGTTGCCCCAGAGATTTTCCTTTGCCTTGAGGAACAGGCCGTGCGGGTATTTGGCTGGATGCTCCGGCGGGAGGGCTTCGAGCTTGCGGTTGATCTCCTCAATGCTCTCCGTCGCGATCATGCGGTACACATCGCCGAGTCCGCGCTGTTCAATGGGAAGTAGATTCCCGTTTGCATCGCGCAGATTGACGACGTAGTGGATGAGTGCCATCAGGAGGTTCAGCTCCGCCCGGCTCCAGAAGTCGTTGGCTTCCTTTGGCCCCGATGTGTTTTGCACGATCGTGTTCGCTACCGTCTGCACGAGCTGCGGCTGTGTGTCAAGGCCATACAGACAGTTCCAACCGTCCGAGTGTTCCATGTCCAGAAAGTTCACAGCTTTCACATAGAAGCCATGCTGCCGGAAATATGGGGAAAGACGTTCAAAAAGTTCGCCCTTGGCATCGGTGATGAATGCGGACTCGCCGCGCTTCGCGCAGCCCATGAGGAACGGGATGATAAAGCCTCTGGATTTGCCGCTGCCCGGCGCGCCGATGCAGAGTAAGTTATTATTGTCTCCGGCGACCATCCGGTGCGCGGCATAGAGCGCGTAAGCGTCTGGATCGTCCGGATGCTTTTTGACTTTGCCGAGGATCATGCCCTCCGTCTTGCCTGCGGGCGACAGCTCCAGAAACTCGCGCATCTCTTTCTCCGTCAGAAACCCGGATGTGCCATGTGTGCCGTCCGGGAGAATGTCAAACCCGCGTGGGTCGTGCGTGTATTTATAGCCGGAGAACCAGATGTAGCCCTTTTTCGTGATGAGGCAGATAATCAGCACAATTACCAGCGTCGTCACGATCCCAAAGCCCGTGAATACCGCACCCCAGTTTTTGAACGGGTTCAGCACCCAGATGCTTTGGATTTCTTCATCCGCTTGATGAAAGGTCGATGCGATTCCAAGCCGCAGCGAATTGAGAAACATCCCATAAAAATACCAGCCGACGATCACGGCTGGCACGCGCATGGGCAGCTTGGCTTTGTTTCGGGCAAACCAGCTTTTGAATCTTGCGTCCAGTTTGTCCTCCAGCTTTTCAAGGAGCTTTGAGAGGCGGAACATCCAGAACACTTCCTTCCGATGTGTAAAATGGCAGGTCAGGCGGCGTGTATGGCACGATGCTTCCAAGCAGCTCCCGCAATGCCGCATCCGTAATCGTAAAGACACGCGCTTTCCCGGTCTCGCGGTAGCGGCGGTTCAGAACGGTTTCCACCTGTTCCGGCAGCGCGGCCAGCGCGATTTGAGGAATACCGCTTGCCCGGGCAGCGTCCAGCGCTGCGTCGATGCGCCGTAGGTTCATATCCGCCGCCATGACGAATGGCACACCCTGATATAGCGCGTCATACATCGCTCGATTCGCAGGCGGCGGAACGTAGTGCGACTTCAGGATGATTCTCGCCAGAAGTTCACGGTAATTTGGAACACCCATGATACGGAGCTGCAAGCAGCCTGTTCCATTGCACGGCAGCAGAAACAGCGGCAGCTTCAGGCAGTCATAGACTTCACGATAGGATTGCAGGCGCGCGTTCTGGTTCTCTTGCGCAGCATCCAGTTCGGTAAGAATCTCATCAAAGCTGGACGCAGCAAAAATTATGACGCGCTGCTTTGCGGGAATTGCCGCCGTATGATTCTGGAACGCGGTCAGCTCATCCGTCAGCGCGACGCAGCCGATATTGGGACTGACCCAGTGGATCGCGCACATGAGGTTGCCGGTATGGAGCAGCGCCGCCACGCGGGTGCTGCCCCACGGATTGGAGCCGCGATTACGGGCGATCATGGGAAGAAACATCGCCTGTTCGCATAGTGCGGAAACGTCTGCCGTAAAAACAGAAACACCGGCCTGATACGCGGTGGTCATCAGCTTTGCTTGCCGGATGCGGCGCAGCGTATCGGCAGCTTTGTAAGCTGGGGCAACCGCTGCGGGGAGTTTCGGAAAGGCGGTGTCGAGCAGTCGGTTCCCGGCGGCGGTCAGCGTGTAGGCTTGTGCGGGGGAATAGAGCTTTATCAGGCGGAGGATTTCAAGGTTCTGAACCTCGCCCTTGGAAAACACGCCGGTCAGATCTTTCGCCAGCACAAAGCGGCACCAGCGGAGAAAGCGCAGGATATCAAGGTCGCGGGTCGTAAAAATCATGGCAGTTTCCATTTTCCTGCGAGGCACCGAAACTGCGCTTGCGCCGGTTCCGGCGCAACCACAATTTCGGTGCTTCTGCGTGACTTTTGCCTGCTTGACCGATGGGTAGCCGTAGATGCCGGGTTTTTGCCGTCCACCAGACGCTTCAAATTACGAAAACGCATGGAATTACAAGCGGTTTGACCCATCGGTTTTTTCCGAGCTTCAGACAAGGCAAAAAGAAGTCGAGGGGCACAGCGCAACGGATGGCTCCAAAGGCCGGTATGCGATCCCTTTTCGATGAAACCGGAAAAATTCTTCCTCCGATTCCGACAGCACCAGGCTGATATGGCAGACATTCTCCGCGCTGCGGCTGGACATCATGTGGACGGATAGGTGGTACTGGTCGTCATCGTCGATGACCAGACCTTTGAGCGCATTGCTTACGGCTTTCCAGCCTTTGTTGTCCTGATCGAAAACGTGCCGCCCATCCACATCGCTGTGTTCGTCGATCACCAAAAGCATTTGCTTGAAATGCAGGCGGAAGTTTGTGCGCTGCATATACGCGGTCAAAAGCTGCCGCACAGTATCCGTCAGCCAAGTCGCGGGCATATACCGGCAATGCGGCAAAAGCGTGTCGATCTGCATATGCACCCAGCCTGCGCCCGCGATCTCGATATGCCCGGACGGGAGTTGGAACTCCAGCCCGTCGCGCCGCCCGTATCCGCCAATGCCCGGCATCTGCGTTTCGCAGAGTGCGCGCAGATGGAGTGTCGCGGCCTCAAAGAAATACGCGGTTTCCTCCAGCGTGAGCTGCAATTTCTCACGGCTCATTTTGCCGCCGTCAGAAAGTGCGGACAAAGCGCCTGCTTTCTGCGAAGCTTTGGCAATGACGGACTGAATCTTTTTTGTTTCTGCTGTAAATCTTTCCTCGTTCATCGTTCAAATTCCTTTCTGTTGTATTTTTTGAAAAAGACTGTTATACTAAAATCAGAAAAGTACTGGGAGGTGACGCAAATGCCATACACGATTGAAGAACTGCGCAGAATTATCACACCAATCGCACAAGCACATGGGCTGCGCAGCGTCAGCCTGTTCGGTTCGTATTCCAAAGGCACGGCGTGCCGCGACAGCGATGTGGATCTGAAAATCGAAAAAGGCAGCGTCATGTCCCTGTTCCAGCTCAGCGGTCTGCGGCTGGATATCGAAGATGCCTTGAGAGTGTCGGTCGATCTTGTCACCAACGATTCCTCCGACCATGAATTTCTGGATATGATTGCGAAAGATGAGGTGCTGCTGTATCGAAAATCGTGACCGCCTGATCCTGAACAAAATCATCGGCTATTGCGACCGGGTGCGGGATAACCTGAACCGCTATCAAAGCTCCTATGAAGCATTTCAGCAAGACTACTTGTTTCAGGATGCCTGCTGTATGTGCGTGGTTCAGATTGGCGAACTGGTAGCACAGCTTTCTGAAGAAGCAAAGCAGCAAAACCGTGCTGTTCCGTGGCGCATGATAAAAGACACACGGAATTTCTACGTTCACTCCTACGGTGCCATTGACCTGCCCGCAGTCTGGAAAACGCTGTGTGAAGATCTTCCGGAATTAAAATTCGCGTGTGTGCAGATGATCGAATCAGCGAATTCTTAATCATTGATCCCGTCGGATTACTCCCGGCGGGATTCGTTTTTTGCATTTCTGTTCAGCAAATCTGTTGGGGATGTTGTAATGGCATCGTATTCTTTCTGCGTCGCGTAGAACGCGATCGGCACATGGTTATAGCCGATGCAAAGAAGCCCTTCGCCGCGGCGGAATCTGGTGATCTGACGGACTTCTTCCTCGGAGAGATTCAAGACGTTCTGAATCAGCCGCGCCTCCTGTTCCTCCATCTGCATGACGATCTTGATACGGCTGGAATCCAGGATGCCTTTGCCGTATTTGCCGTTGTCGAGAGAGAACAGGTCTTGCATACCCTGTGTGGATGTGATCGCGATACCGCCGAGACCGCGGATGGTCTTGACCATTTCCTGAATGTAGCCTGCCGCCAGTGGGTTGGAGTTCGCGCCGACCAGCGACCATAGCTCGTCTGAAATGAGCGCGGAGAGCTGCCCACCGGCACCGGAGATGATGTCATTTGCAATGTCCGTCGCCCAGAAGATACCGGGCAGGAGCAGATCGTCGGGCATACCGGATGTGTCAATGACGATGTATTTGTTATCAAGGTCGATCTCGTTCCGGCTGCCCATCGCGGAGGCCGAGCCGGTCACATACCGCGCCAGCACAACGGCAAGATGCCGCGTATCTGCGCTTTCCTGCAGCACGTCGTACCAGTCTGCCAGCACAGGCATTTTGCGAAAACTCCCGGCCTCGTTCAGAACGGAAGCATTGTCAAACGTGATGCCGTACCGCCGGTAGCATTCGACGAGCGACGTGTCCAGATAGTTCCGGTCTTCATCGCTGAGGTCGCGCTTTTGCAGGCTGTACCAGATGATAATCCGCGATATTTTATCCGCCAGCACGGAATCATCCCGGGAGGCGAGTCCCTTGAGGCCCGCATAGGTGTCCAGCGATTTTCTGCGGATGGCCATGATATTCGGGCAGTCCGGCGAGGATGGAGACATTCTCAGATACAGACCGCCGAGCTGTTCGCAGCGCGGGCGAAACTCATGGCCCTTCTTCGGGATGATATAAATGACGCGCTTACCTTGCTGTCGTAAACGCCCGCCAACACATTGGAGCGTGAACGTCTTGCCTGCACCGGACGAGCCGCCGATCCAGATGTTGCCGTTCGTATATTTATAGTCGTCATAGGGGTTCAGAAAGACCGGCGAACGGTTGTACATATTGAGACCAAGGAAGATACCGTTCCGGTCAGACAACTCATAGGACGCAAACGGGAATGCTGCCGCCACGCCGCTTGTGAGCGCATTGCGGCGGGATTTGCGCTCAATATCCGGGTCGAGATAAAGAATAGGGAGCATGGACAAGAATGCCTGTTCCTGCTTGTACTCGCACCGCCGGGCGATCATGTCCACAGACACGCACAGCTTCTCAACTGCCGTGACGCGATGCTCCAGCGTCTCCGGGTCACCGGCCGTGACCTCAATAAGCGTGTGCATATAGTAAAAATCCTCGCCCTGCCGGTTCATCACGTCTTTGAGATACATCCCGGACGCGATGGCGCTGTCCAGTTCCTCAAAGTCCTGCCGGGTGTCTGCAACGTCGCGCATCCGGCTGCGGTTCATCATGGTCTGCTGGGAGATCTTTGCCAGGATTTTTTCTTTGGATTGCTTGTCAAAGTGGAACGAAATGCTGACGCCCTCGCCGGCCTCGACCAGCGGTGCCAGCCAGCTCGCGCCGACGGTCGTGGAATATCCGTAGCCCGTGATGTAAAGATAGGCATGAAAAATGCCGTCCACTACGATGTAGTCCCGGCTTTTGGTGTCCACGCTCGTGGGCGAGAGAATGTCCAGAATTGTTGTAGAGCCTGCCTCCAGTTCGCTCAGATCCGGCGTTTCCTCGCCGAACAGCAGCCGCTTGAGAAACGGCTGCTTCTTCGGCTGTTCCTTGACGGGCTGCTCCGACTCCGGCGCTGCATCTGGCGGCGGGGCAGCGGACTTTTTGCGGTTCTTTTTCAAGTGGATCACACTCCTTGAAATGGTTTATGATTGCTTTTGTTCATAGAAAATTCAGAACGGAATTGTTTGGTATGGCATTGATTTTTTGCATTATGTCGCATATAATATGGGTGAATCGAAAGATTCTCAGCAGGTGTTTCGCCGCCTATATCCCAAGTGCGAGGCGTTAATGATGTAGCTGGCTTGGGCGTAAGTTCTTTGGGCCACCGCAGGCGGGAAGAATTTCCCGCCATTTTTTATAAGCGCATGGTGAAGACCTCAGTTCGTGGCGGCTTGACAATATATCATAAAAGGAATATACTAATAGTGGGCAGATAAAAGGTGCATATATGTTTGAAATTGAGTTTTATCAACTACCGAATGGAACAAAACCGGCGGTGGAGTTTCTGGACTCGCTGGATACAAAGATGCGCGCAAAGGCCTTGCACAGTCTTTCAATTTTAGAGGAGTTCGGAAATCAACTGCGTGAGCCATATTCCAAACAGTTAGAAGACGGTCTGTTTGAGCTTAGGATCAAATTTGCGAGTGACATTTCCAGACTATTTTATTTCTTTGTGGTCAATCATACGATTGTTATTACAAATGGATTTGTAAAAAAGACCACGAAAACCCCAAAATCAGAACTGATACTTGCCCGTAAATATAAGGCAGACTATGAAAGGAGTCATTGCTATGAGTGATTTCAAGAATTATCTTGCACAGCAAATGGAAGATCCTGCGTTTGCTGCTGAATATGAAGCGCAGCGACCGGAATACGAAGCGATTCGCGCGGTGATCGCTGCGCGGCTTGCCTGTAATATGACGCAGAAAGAGCTTGCTGAAAAGACCGGGATCCGGCAGTCCAATATCAGCCGGATCGAAAACGGCTCTGCAAGTCCCACAATCGATACACTGGCAAGAATTGCGGCTGGGCTCGGAAAGCAGTTAAAAATTGACTTTGTCTGAATTAAATCCTACCCATTCAGGAGGAACGGAGAAATCCATTCCTCTTTTTTTATTCTCCATACACCCCATGTACCTCCGTCGTCATATCGAACACACCCTCTGGCAGCTTGACGCGCAAGCTTGTGCCCTTGTTGATGAGTTCATACAAGAGCTTCAGCACGAAATCATCTGTATAGCGCGGCTCTAAGACCTCCAGCTCGCAGATATCCAGATACCGCCGCGCGGTGTCCGCTTCTTCGTTCAGGCGCTGAATGATGCCCTTGACGGTGTTGCGCTTGGCGCGCATCTTGGCTTCGTACTGGAACACGAGAAAGAAGCGATGCCGGATGGACTCGCTGGCGATACCGAGACCGATCTTTTCAATATTGTCCTCGATCTCTGCACGGCAGTTTTCGCTTTCTTCGGTTTTCTGATACTGCCGCATCTGCTCGACATATTCGCTGGTATCCGGCGGGAGCGTACGCACCTCGCAGCTCATGCTGTCCGGTGCGATTTTCAGGTACGCGGCGTAGGACGTGATGATATTCTGCTGGTCGGACGGTGATTTGAGATAAAAATTGACGGGCAGCACCTCCAGAATTTTAATAAAGCGGTTGTCCTTCGTGATGACCACGCCGCCGATGATATTCTTGACCGGCAGCCATGCCTGAATGCTGTCACGATAGGTTGCGCCGCCGTGACTGGTCGGCGCGGCCGTGCCGTAAATGGCGTCCTTCATGCTCATAGACGCACCTCCCCGCGGTAAAAGATCATGCGCCGGTGCTTGCGCCACTGCATCCACGCCTTGAGCCATCTCGTGAGGCTGTCACCTCCGATGCCAATGAGCGCAAAACCGCCCACGGGAACGAGGATCGTCATCGTGACGATGATCTTTGGCATAAGCGTCAGGGGCAGAAACGCCAGGCACAAAAACAAAATGGGAATGCACAGCAGCACGGTTTCGACCGCATTGCGAATTTCAAACACGCCGAACAGCTTGCCCGCGTCCGTAAAATTTACGGGGATATGATAGGTTTCATAGCTCATATTCGTATTCTCCCACGCGCTCCATCAGCGAATTTTTGCAGGAATCATAGTCCTGCCGCAGCAAGCCCAATTTCTCTCCGCGTTGGGCTATGATAGATTCAAAGCCGCTCTGGATTTTCTGTACGGTCTCCGCCGACGGCTTGTTTTCGCTCAGTTCCAGCTCGCTGATGCGCTGCGCGGATACGCCGCAGGCCCGGCCAAGCTCGACCATGCTGACATGGTGCCGCAGGCGGAGAATGCGGAATTTTCTGACCTTCATAGGTCGCCTCCTTGTCTATTCATCGTATTGTATGTACGGGATCTTGCACCAGCCCTGCCAGCCGCGCCCCTCGACCTTTGTGCGCACCACGCCGTACTGCGTGCCCATCGCTTCAATGGCATAGCCGTTCCCGACGTAGACGCCCCAGTGTCCCTGCTTCCAAAGACCAAGTCCAACGATATCGGGCATCGTGTCCATGCCGCCGTACTCCGTGCCGTTTTCCTTGGCAGACGCATACATCCGGTCGGCATTGTAGTCCGGCATCCCGTTTGTGTTGTAGTCAATGGTCAGCGTATCAGGGTTCAGCCATCCATAACCCTTCAGCAAGCCAACACAGTCTGTTGTACGCCTGCCGAGCCAGTGTTCGCGGATAAATGCCTCCGACGCGCCGATGTCCGGGTACTGCTCCAGCTTGTATTGGAGCATGGATTCCGTCAGGACGGTTCCAAACGTCCCCCACACATACCCCCAACCGTGTTCCCACGCCTGTATCGCATAGGCGGCAAGATCATGGTTGTTTTTTGTGCGCGGATTTGTGAAGCCGGAAATATCAATGGTATTGTCGGCGTTTCCGCCGCTCTCCGCGCCACCACCTCCACCGCCGGGTGAGGTTTCCGCCGGGCCGGTGTAGCCGGTATCGCCCGCGTAATTTGGCTTGTATGCTTCAAATTTATCTTTGTATTTACCCAGCGCGTCGCTCTCATAGATCGTCTCAAACAGCGCGCCTGCCCACGTTTTGGCGTCCTCGTCAAACTCCAGATCATCCATGAGCTTGTCTTTATCGAGCGACTGGAAGATGATACGGAGGACAGTCTGGTTGCCGGAGGATTCCAGCCGTGTCGTGTGCTTGAGATTGGAGATCAGAAGCGACTGTACCTCCTCCGGCTTCATTTCAGATAGATCCTGCTTGTGGGCAACAGAGTTGATAGCGATGTACCAGCAGAGATCTTCTTCATCAAACTTGCTGGACACCCGGATCTCATCGATCGTGACGCCCTGATTCTCATAAGCGGCTGCCTCGCCGGTGATGATGGCGTCCTGCTGCGTCTTTTCAAAGTCCTCCAACGATAGATACGCGCCGCCAATGGAAAGCGCCTGCTCCCGCATGGTGATCTGCGGGTCCTTTTCGGACGTTTCATAGCCGAAAAACATATTTGGCATCGCGGAGATCACGAACATTGGGATCACGATGATGGCAATGAGAACGCCGACGGAAAACTTGATGATCGTTGGCAAGAGCTCCTTCGCAGCGGCGGCAGCCGCGCCGTGAAGCCCTCCTGCGATTGCCGCCCGCACGATGTTGACAGCTGCCTTGACCACGCGCGCCGCATTCGCCATGACCTCCGCAGCGGAGCGTCGGTTCCGGTCATTCATCCGACGTCACCTCCTGCTTCTCTTGCGGGCGCTTCGTCGTCTTCTGCGAGGCTTCATGCAGATCGAGGTGCGACGGAATGGATTCCGGCGTTCTGCCGGTCAGCGGAACGAACGGCTTCTTTGCCGCCTTTTCCGCGGAAGGCTTCTGCGCCGCCGCATCTGTTGCGGCTCCAACCGCTGTGGGCGCGATTCCTGCGGTACCGGGGCGATGGTAGAGCGTCTGCTCCTTCTTCTGCGACTCCGGTTGTGTACCGGCCTTGCGTTCCTGCGGTACCGGACGCTTGGCAGAGGATTCTGCTGCAGGGCTTCTTTGCGGCCCGCGCGATTCCTGCGATACCGGAGCCGACGCAGTCATGCTGCCCATAGCAGCTGGGGCAGCCGGTTTCCTGCTCTGCCGGTCGGGAGATGCAGCGGAAACGGGAGACTTACGCGCAACAGTTTGCGGTGGCTTTTCTGCGCTGCCGCCTTGCGCGGGAATTGGGCGCTGCGAAGCACGCTGTTCTGCTGGACGCGCTGCATCAGGCCGCGCGGTCGAACGTGGGGGCGTACCAGCTTCGCGGTTGGAAGACGGCGCTGCCGGGGATACCGGCGTTGTGGGTGCGGGATGCTCCCGATTTGTGGAGCGGCCATCCATACGGACTCCGCTGGACGGCTGCACCGTGCCGCCGGACTGCTGGGCAGAAACATGGTTCTGCTGCGTGATCTGGGCATTCCCATTCGCGGAAACGCGTGTCGTCTGCTGCACGGGCTGGGTATAACGCCCGCCGATGGACGTGCGCTGTGTTCCTGCTGTACCGGGTACTGGCGTATTCTGCGGGCCACTTGATTGCTGCGGCCGCGTACCAGTTCCTGCGGTATCGCGGGCGGGTGCGGAATGAGAATCTGGCTGTTTTCCTGCTACACCGTTTTGTGCGGGAATTGGCGGTGTGCTGCTGTGTGGCACAGACGGATTTCCTGCCATACCGGATCGCGGAGAAGCAGGCGAAGCCGGATGATCTGCTGCTGGCTGCGCGCCTGCCATGTTTGGAGCTTGCACAAAGGTACTGCGCTGCTGAACGGATTCTGCTTGCGTATTTCGTACCTGGCTACCGTTCGGATGGTTTGGCATTCCTGCGCTGCCGACAGGCTGTGCCGGGCTGCGCGGAGTGGCAGACGGCAAAACAGAATTGTTCGGCATTGCATTTGGCGCGGCCGCATTCGGTGCGCCTCGCTGTGTGTCATGCGGCTGCACAAAGGTGCTGCGCTGCTGCGCGGATTCGGCCTGTACCGTCTGCCCCTGTGCATTGCTGCTGTGATACGATTTTCCTGCGCTGCCGGTCGGCTGATTGGTGTTGCGCGGCGGATTTGAGGCTGCCGCTTTTCCCGCTGTGCCGCTCAAAACAGTCCCGCCGCGATTCTGCACTGACGCACTGCTGCGCGGATGGGATTCCGACTGGGAATGTACGGATTGTTCCTGCTGCGCATTTTGCATGACCGCGCCGCCCATGACAGGCTGCGAAGCTCCTGCGGGACGATACGGCGCACCGGGCGAGGTTTTGGCTGCCGTGGGCGCTGCATGGTTCTTCGGTGCTGCCACATGTCCCGGCGCACGTCTGGTGCCGGGCGGCACGGCTGTTTTCCGCGTGGAGTTCGGCTGCTTGCCGGTGCCAGCAGGTGCAGCTTGAGGGAATGCACCCGCCATCTTTTCTGCGGCAGTCTGTACAGTATCCGTCTGTGCCGCAGAAGTCTGCGTGGAAACAGAATCCTGCGTCGATGCAAGATTCGCATTGCTTTGCTGCGTAGACGCGCTATGATGATAACCGTTCGCATACGAGGGGGCATTGACATTGGACATATTGCCGCCGCTAGTGCGCGGGCCGGTCGGTGCATTCGGCTTCGGATTTCCGCTGCCGCTGCGCTGCTGACCGCTGTTCCTGCCGATGGTATGCGCTGCATTGGATACCAGAGAGCGCACGACCATCATTGTCATTGCGCCGGGGAAGCCGCGGCCAAGCGGATCACCTGTCATGGCAGGATTCAGGCCGATCCGTGCAAGGATGCTGTCCGCTTTTTTCGCCACCTTGACGATGGTAATGACCAGCACCATCCATGGCAGCACGTCAAGGCCGCTCGGATAGTACGACAGCACGGATAAAAGCATCTTGACGAACATCACGTTCGTCGCCATGAGCAGGCACATGGAACCGAACATCCGGCACCAGCCGGTAAAAATGTCTGACGTGTTCCGGCTTCCGCCCATGCCAAAGGCCAGCGGCGAGGTGATCGTCAGCACAGCGAGGATGAAATATCGCTCCGCCATTTCCATAATGAGCTTGATCGTCTGGAACATGACGATGATGCCGCAGACCACGACGAGCAGCCAAGCTCCGGCGAGTCCGCCGAAGGACGCTTCATCCGCAAACGTAATGTCCACAGCGTCCGGCATTTCCAGAAGTGCAATGACGGTCGAGGTCATGTTCAGCCCCAATTCACAGATCTGCGGACTTGCTACCAGCAGAAACGAAAAGGCAAACGTCCTCGTGAACAGCAGCTTCGGGTCTTCCGCGTCAAAGCCAAGCCCCGCCGCCATGCCGCGCGTTGCCTGAAAGACGAGATTGCCGATGAGCAGCGCCCAGCCGACGCCCAGCATGATCTGGCGGATGGTATCAATGACGGGCATATGCTCCCGCAGATACGCGAAATCCAGACTCATGAGGTCAAACAGCACGGACGCAAAATACTCCCAGCATTCCAGGATCAGGCCATAGATCCATTCGATAAAGCCCTGAAAGAGCAGTTCCAGCAAGCGGCCCGCACCTCCTTTTCCACCGGATGATTCTGTTTAGCCTTGGATCGTTGCAAGACCCTGAAACAGCGGGGCAACATAGGCGATGAACGCGCCAATGCCGTTGATGACCGCCCACGCGATCCAGATGCGGCGCAGCCAGTCCCACGCCTGATCGACCTTGTGCTGGTTGTTGGAGAGCTTCGCGCCGACGACCGCGACAGCGGACATCAGACCGGCCAGCACCGTGCTGATGCCTGCAATTTTGCTGTAAACGTCCACGATGATGCGGTTCGCCGCCGTCCACATATCCTCGACAGCAAACGCCTGCACACAAAACAGGCTGACGCACAGCAAAAGCAGCAGGCAGAGTGTATAAAAACGATATAGCTTTTTCATTGATTCCTCCAAAAATGGATGTACCGAAGACTGATCAGCCTCCGGCGTTGAAATGTTCACATTTGAACGATAAACTGAATATATAAAGGAGTGAACGCCATGCTCTACGCATGTAATACCTGCGAACAAACTTTCTGGGGCTTTGACCGCTTCATGCCGCAGCAGTGTCCGGAGTGCGGGTGTATGACGGTGCGCAAAGCAACCGAGGAAGAACAGATCGCCTATGAATTGGAGCAAGCCCTATCCTGGCAGGCTGCGCACAGCAGAATAGAAGCATAAACCTGAGAACGGAAACCCGTTCTCAGGTTTTTTGATCATTCACCGCCCCATTCCAGAACAAAGACAATGGAGAGAACTTCCTGCTCAGTGACTGCTTTGGATACGGCGCTGACAACGGCATCATAGCTGATGGGCAGCCTGCCGTTCTCTGCAATTTCCCACGGAGCGGACAGTGCAAACGTTTCGACATTGCCGGTTTTGCTGGCCTGCGCGTCGTTGATCTTAAAGCCAAGAAGCTGGGCGTCAACCTTTTCATGTGCCATGTCAGTCGTGTAGGGAACGAGCTGCCAGCCATTCTTCGTGCTGATGCTAACCGAAGATACAACAACTGTGCCGGTAGAAGCATTGATGATCTCCGCGCTGCCCGTGTGAACCTCGCCGCTTTCATCAACGACGAGCGGCAGTGTAACCGGCACGGTCACGGAAAACACTTCGGTGATCTCCCAGTGGGCGTAATACGTTTTATCTGCGGTTTCCGTGAAAGTGTCATTCGCCGTTACTTGTGTACCGCCGGTCGCCTCGGTGAACCAGCCTAAAAATTCTGCATTTTTGCGTTCCGGGTCCTTGGGCAGCAGCAGCTTTTCACCGTAAGTCTGCTCGGTCGTTTCACTCTGACCGGTTCCAAGATCCCATATCACGACGTATTTGTTTGCTTCAAACTGCGCGTAAAATGTTGTGCTGGCCGTGATCGAAGTGACGGTATTGTAGAGCTTGCCGCCTGTTTTGGCCGTGTACCAGCCCTTAAAGCTGTGTCCCTTTTTGACCGGGAGCGATGCAGGGATCGTCGGCTTGCTATTCGGCTGGACGGTTTCGCTGTATGTTGCCTTCCCGTCGATCAAACCGCCATTCGCACCTGCATCCCATGTAACCGTCAGCGAAACAGTAGCCCCGCAGTCATCGCATTTCCCATCGTTGTCGGCATCTACATGGTCAGCGTATTCATAGCCAGAATCTCCGCAAGCCGAGCACGTCTTGGTGCGCTTATGCCTGTCTCTTATACACATCT
>CDZA01077257.1_pt1 | contig 50605 bp, 36 predicted proteins | sample 554881 | NCBI WGS metagenome assembly CDZA01 (sample SAMEA3182082, study PRJEB8094) | gut metagenome | biome: human; feature: gut; material: Stool; isolation source: human stools | place: Canada | collected 2012-12-04
TGCGCTCACCATTATAATATATGTCGAAGTAGAGCGACTTGCTGCCGTTGGCAAGGTCCTTGAAACGAAGAGTGACAGCTTCACGCTTGTTGGGTCTGCCTCTATGTTTTTTGATTGTTCCATCTATGGCTCTGTCCTCACCGTCATCGTCAATAAACTTCCATTGGTGTCCTTCTCTGCCAGAAACGGCTCCAACGACTTCGTTTACCTCACTTTCCTTTCCCTTGACACTTTTGCCAGTTTTAGCAGTATTGCCATTCTCCTTCTTACTTAAACGTGCGTTCTTCTTGCTTGAAGTTGTTGTAGAAGCAGGATGCTCCAAGGAAGCCTTCACTGTTTCCAACTTTCCCGACAGGATTTCTTGCACTCGTTGGTTCTTGACAGCTTCTGCCTTCTGCAAGGTCTCGGCATTGACAGCCTTAGCCTTGTCATCGTCCTCTGGAAGCAGATAAAGCTTCAAGAACTCATACGACCTCTTTCCACTTTTGTAAGTGTCGAGATAAATCGACTTTGTGCCATTCGCCAAATCCTTGTAGCGTATGCGCACAGGTTCATTGTTACTTCTCATGTTACTTTGTTATTTATTCTACTTATTGTCATTTTGCGAGATTTGTTACTCACGGTGCAAAGATACGAAAAATAATTGGATTTGTTACCCAAAATAAGAACCAATTACGAACCATTAACTATGATAAATTATAAAATTAAATGGTATAGTAACAAACAAATAACAAAATACACACTTTGTTAAATACCTGCTATATGCTGTATATATTAGCATTTACGCACGTTTTATTGTCATTTTGAATGTTGCATGAGATTTGACGTTGTATTGACGTTGTATTGGCGTTGTATCAGCGTTGCTCGTTTCGACAGACAGGGCAATGCGAAGGCCCACGAATCGTGGAACGGGTAACAGTGTGGCTCCACGCTTTTTGTATATATACGCCAACTATTATTAATCAGCCTTTTTAGGAGTTGGTAAGGCACAAACTAAAACATATGAGACTTTCTAAAGAATGTTGTTCTAAATTAAGGACATTGTTATTATCATTTTTCCTTTTAACGATATCCTTGTCTGCATTTGGTTTTAATTCAAATGATGACAATGATTACGTCACGGTATTTAAGGCAGGTGACGAAGTATGTACACCTATAACTATAAAAACGCCATACGGCACTTACACGTTGACTTCAGAGTTGAGAATCCCAAAGGCTTTGTCTTGGTGGGAAGCTTTCGATTGTCAGAATCGAAAGATAATGGATACTGGTGGGTCGGTGTCTGTTGGAACTGGACAGACTACTGTACGCACCTATGAACTTACAACCTTATTCCCGACAACTTCAAACCAGAATGAGAGTGATGAGAATGAATCGGAATACGACGATACAGACTCGTCGTATGACAACAGTACTGATTATATCACAGACGATTCTGAGACTCAGCCCACGAACAACAAACACAAACCGCTTATTGATCCAAGCACGATACCAGGCAACAATAAGTATAGCGACCACACGGTATCGCTCATAAATACACTATCAGATGGTGTCAGAGGGATGGATTGGTCTGGAATGCACTTGGGTATAAGTGTTGGAGCATCACGAATGTTCGGAGAGTTTGCCGAATTACGACTGATGACCAGCAACGAATATGCATTTACTACATATGGCGGAGTAGGCAAAGACTGGCTTTTCAAAGGTAGAAACTCTGACAAAATGAACTGGTTTGCTGGATTTGGTTTTATGTATGGCGACGACGAAGACCAAAGCCAGATGACTTTCGGATTTTCATTCTCCGACAATGCAGTAAGAGCCGATTATTCTCTTAATTTCGATTTCGATTATCGTTATTATTTTGATGCTAATTATAGATTCGGTTTCTTTGGCGGATTGAGCTTAGGTATAGGAAACTTCAAGGAGGTTGTCACATACGATGAAGAAACCGAACCATTCCCAGGAAAATTCGTTTGGGATGTTCGTGTCGGACTCACTGTCAGAATTTAGCACAAAACCGCATACGAGATAGTTTATCTAACTCGCTTATAGTTCATTTTATGTTTCACTAAATGTATTTTTGTATGAAAAAATTATTTTTAATTCTGGTTCTTATTGTTGCCACATTAGCATGGGCAGCAAAACCGAACACATCAGAATCGGTGAAGACAAAGACCTTCCAACAGGTGGAAAAGTATTGTCCAGACTGTAAGACAAAACTTGTAGAACGCTATGTCAAGGTCGGCAAGAAAGAATGTCAAGGCTGCAAAGGTAAAGGCTGGTATGGAACAGCGAACAAGACAAAAGAGCAATGTAGAAGAGATGGTTCTCTCTGCGATCCGTGCAATTATTGCCACGGAAAAAGATATGAACCAATAATGGGTTGGCGTTGGGTATGCCCAGACTGCAACAAAAGATACAAATAATTTCTATGCAATGTCATAGAAAGAATGACTATCTACGATAAAGAGAACAAGGAGAATTGTATTAGACAGTGAATATGTCTAAGTACAAACCTCCTTGTTCCTTTTTTTTATACAGAGAAGCCCCGATTACCGTGGGGCGGAACTGCTGTTACCGCGGGGCTGTAATATTGTAGCCGATACGCGGTAATGGGCTTACCACGCTGCTGTAACAAGATACTTGTTTTGTCTGTTTGTTTTTATCATCAACATGGCGCCTAAAAAACTTGGTTTTTCGGATAATTCTCGCTAACTTTGTCATCTAAAACTGGTCTTGTATGTCGTTGACTTGCAAAACCTAAAATTAAACCTTTCAAGCAATTTTGATAATAACCTTTTAAGCGATTCGGATTATGAAGAAGACTCTACTCCTGCTGGGCTTCGTGCTCACCGCAATAGTTGCCAACGCGCAGTCGTTCAAAGACGCCGTATCGGGCAACGCACCACTTCTGAAAACAACATCAGCCAACAATGCAGCTGCTCCTGCAGAGCGCGTGCTGAAGGCTCCCAGCAAGGCTTTGATGCACAAGCTGAGCGTGCCTAAGGACGAGAAGCCCATCTTCGACCCCGAGGGCGAGGACGAGGCGTACATCATGGCGTACACCGAGAACAACGGCTTCTACGAGCAGCAGTATACGAACGGCAAGGTGACGGTGCGCCAGGACGGCACCACCTACTATCTCAACGGACTCACGCCGGGCGGCAACCGCGACTACCGCGGAGCCAAGGAGAGCTGGCTGAAGGGCGAGAAGGTGGGCGAGGAGATTGTCATCAAGGCGGGTCAGGTGCTCGTGCAGAACGACGCCAAGACGCTCTACCTTGAGATTGTACACGCCGACGAGGAGGGCAACATAACGAGCTTCGAGAAGGAGGCGCGCCTCGCCATCGGCTCTCAGGGCGAGCTGACAACGCAGAACGGCGACATCTTCGCCATCTACGAGGACGCAGAGACGGAGGACGAGGCTGGCTTCTTCGGATTCTTCTACACGATGGAGCTGCGACCGCTCGGCGAACTGGTGCGCTTCGAATTCCCAAAGGGTGTGAAGCCGCAGACCTACGTGCTCAGCGGTACGGATGCGAACGGCGTGAAGGCGTCGCGCCAGGTGAAGATAGCGTTCAGCGACGGCAAGTTCTTCATCAGCGGACTCGCTTCGAAGTCGCCCGAGGAGGTGTACGAGGGCACGTACAGCGGCACAACGGCTTCCATCCCGTCGTTCCAGATTGTGAAGGACGCCGACCTCTTCTTCTACCGCATTGCGCCGGTGAGCGTGGACGAGGACATGAACTACGAGTTCCTCCGCACAATCAACTTCAACTTCTCCGACGACCGCAAGCTGCTCACGATGACGCCCGAAAAGGCGTTTCTCTGCGAGACGACATACGACCTTAAGAACTTCGTGACGACAGCCACGGGCGTGACGATGACCTACTACGCCGGCGACCACGCTGCCAAGCCTGCCATGCCGACCGACCTGCAGTGGGACGATCTGAACTCGGCGCTCGTGTTCAACATGCCGACCGAGGACGTCGACGGCGAGTATATCAACGCCGACAAGCTGAGCTACCGCATCTACGCCGACGGCAAGCGCTATACGTTCACCACCGACCTCTACACCCACCTCACAAAGGACATGGACGAGATTCCGTTCGGCTTCACCGACAACTTCGACTTCGTGAACAACGGCACGCAGAAGGTGGTCTACTTCCACAATCTGCAGGCTAAGAAGCTGCACGTGGAGAGCGTCTACACCGTCGACGGCACAGCGACCGCTTCCGACCGCGCACTCTACGACTTCGACCCGACGGGCATCAGCAGCAACACCGCAGCGAAGCAGTCGGTCAGCACACGCTACTACTCTATGGAGGGTGCACAAATCGCGACACCTGCTAAGGGCGCCATCGTGCTGAAGAGCGTGACATACGCCGACGGCGAGCGCAGGGTTACAAAGGAAATAGTGAAGTAGTACTCCGTAGCGGAGGTCTCCGGCCTCCGCATCACCAAATAGAACAAATATTATTGCTTGCTGCGGAGGCCGGAGACCTCCGCTACGAATAAAAAAGAAATGGACATACAGCAATTCAACAATACCAACTGGAGTCGCAACATAATCCTCGTAGACGGCGACTATGTCGACTCCGTAGCCTTCAACCTCTCTGTCAACTTCGAACGCATGCTCGGCAGACGCATCCCGAAAGCCGACCTCGCACGCTGGATCGATTGCGTGGCGCTCGACGGCGGAATGCGCGAGAGCCGCGACAGCGAGGGCGAGACGCAGGTCATCTTCATCCACTCTAAGGAGAAGGCTGCGCTCGAGAACTTCGCGCTCGGCAACTACGAGGCAGACCTCAACGCAAAGGCGTTCAAGGACCGACTGGGCGAGTTCGTGCTCAGCTCCTACCCCGTAGAGGAGGTGGTGAAGCACGACGACTTCTTCCTCGACATCCTCAAGACCGTGGTCAACCACAAGGACGTGCACCGCGTGATGGCTATCCCCAACGCTGAGCACCCCGCTCTCTGGGACGCTCTGCGCCACGCCCTGCGCGACGTTGACGACGAGGAGAAGCGCATTACGCTCTTCGCCATGCAGCCCCTCGAAGGTGGCAACTTCAAGCAGGAAATCTTAGGCTACTCGCTCATGAACGCCCTCGGAATAAAGGGCAACGAGCTGTAAAGCGGTGGGCTGGAGTGCTAGGGGAATAGGCTTTCTAGGTGTTCTAGGTGTTCTAGAAAAACTAGTTAACCTAGAAAACCCAGAAAAACCTAGCCCATAGTAAAACAAAAAAAACAACAAACTAAAAAAATAGAAACAATGGGAAAAGTACTTATGATCGGCGCCGGTGGCGTCGCTACAGTTGCAGCGTTCAAGATTGCGCAGAACGCTGACGTTTTCACCGACTTCATGATTGCAAGCCGCACGAAGTCGAAGTGTGACCGCATTGTCGAGGCAATCGGCAACCCCAACATCAAGACCGCTCAGGTGGACGCTGACGACGTTGAGCAGCTCAAGGCTCTCTTCAACGACTACAAGCCGGAACTGGTCATCAACCTCGCCCTGCCATATCAGGACCTCACCATTATGGAGGCTTGTCTGGCTTGCGGATGCTCGTACCTCGACACCGCCAACTATGAGCCGAAGGACGAGGCTCACTTCGAGTATTCTTGGCAGTGGGCTTACAAGAAGCGCTTCGAAGAGGCTGGTCTGACAGCTATTCTAGGCTGCGGCTTCGACCCGGGCGTTACAAGCATCTTCACCGCTTACGCAGCTAAGCACCACTTCGACGAGATTCAGTATCTCGACATCGTAGACTGCAACGCCGGCAACCACCACAAGGCGTTCGCTACCAACTTCAACCCGGAGATCAACATCCGCGAGATCACTCAGAAGGGTCTCTACTGGGAGGACGGCAAATGGGTGGAGACAGCTCCGCTCGAGATTCACAAGCCGCTCACATACCCGGAGGTGGGTCCGAAGGAAAGCTACCTGCTCCACCACGAGGAGATAGAGTCGCTCGTGAAGAACTACCCGACCATCAAGCGCGCTCGCTTCTGGATGACTTTCGGCCAGCAGTATCTCACATACCTCGACTGCATCCAGAACCTCGGCATGTCGCGCATCGACGAGATAACATACGAGGCTCCGCTCGCCGACAATCCTTCGGAGAAGGTGAAGGTGAAGATCGTGCCGCTGCAGTTCCTCAAGGCTGTGCTGCCTAACCCGCAGGACCTCGGCGAGAACTACGACGGACAGACTTCTATCGGCTGCCGCATCCGTGGCATCAAGGACGGCAAGGAGCAGACCTACTACGTCTACAACAACTGCTCGCACGAGGCTGCCTACAAGGAGACCGGCATGCAGGGCGTAAGCTACACAACAGGTGTTCCGGCTATGATCGGCGCAATGATGTTCTTCAAGGGTCTGTGGCGCAAGCCGGGCGTTTGGAACGTAGAGGAGTTCGATCCGGATCCGTTCATGGAGCAGCTCAACAAGCAGGGTCTGCCGTGGCACGAGCTGTTCAATGTAGACATTGAATTATAATTCAAAATTCAAAACTCAAAAAGAAATGGCAAAAGAAGAAATGAACATCGACCAGGCGGGCAAGCTCAAAGCCCTCCAGGCTGCGATGTCAAAGATAGAGAAGGACTTCGGCAAGGGCTCCATCATGAAACTCGGCGACGAGCAGGTGGAGAACGTCGAGGTAATCCCTACCGGTAGCATCGGTCTCGACGCCGCACTCGGTGTCGGCGGCTACCCGAAGGGCAGAATCATCGAGATATACGGCCCGGAGTCGTCAGGTAAGACAACGCTTGCCATCCACGCCATCGCCGAAGCACAGAAGGCAGGCGGCATCGCAGCATTCATCGACGCCGAGCACGCCTTCGACCGCTTCTACGCAGCAAAGCTCGGCGTAGACGTAGACAACCTCTGGATCTCGCAGCCCGACAACGGCGAGCAGGCACTCGAGATTGCCGACCAGCTCATCCGCTCATCGGCTATCGACATCATCGTCATCGACTCTGTGGCTGCGCTCACTCCGAAGGCGGAGATTGAGGGCGACATGGGCGACAACAAGGTGGGTCTGCAGGCTCGTCTTATGTCGCAGGCACTGCGCAAGCTCACCTCTACAATCTCGAAGACCAATACTACGTGTATCTTCATCAACCAGTTGCGCGAGAAGATCGGTGTGATGTTCGGCAACCCCGAGACAACCACCGGCGGTAACGCCCTGAAGTTCTACGCTTCGGTGCGCCTCGACATCCGCAAGGTGACGGGCATCAAGGACGGCGACCAGATCATCGGCAATCAGGTGCGCGTGAAGGTGATCAAGAACAAGGTGGCGCCTCCGTTCCGCAAGACCGAGTTCGAGATTATGTTCGGCGAGGGCATCTCAAAGGTTGGCGAGATTGTAGACCTCGGCGTAGAGTACGGCATCATCCAGAAGTCGGGCTCGTGGTACAGCTACAATGGCTCGAAGCTGGCGCAGGGTCGCGACGCTACAAAGACTCTGCTGAAGGACAACCCCGAACTCTGCGAGGAGCTCGAGATGCTCATCAAAAAGGCTATCGCAGAGCACCGCGAGGCGTAAAGCGCGGAGAGTCGTGCAATAGGAGGGTATGGCATTAGCTTTCCGCTACGCGCCGCTGACTTTCAGTTCTTGCCATATCCACGCACCCTCATTCTTGGAATAGCCTCCTACAGATGCAATCCTAGGGGGTGCAGCAGTCTCTGCTGCACCAACCAAGCAAGAAGTGGTTCTCCCACAGAAGGCACGGAACGCACAGAATCTTCTTGCAGAGAAGAGCCTCCCACAGATCACACAGATTTACACAGAAGTTATGGTGCTTTAAGGGGGAGAAGTTCTGTGGAAGAATATATCACAGCAAGTAACGACTGACAGAAAGGCTGGTAGATAGACTGGAAGATTTTGCATTTCCCAGTCTATCTACCAGCCTTTATTGTTCTTATACCGTGAGTGTTACGGCGATGCTGGCAGATATGGTGGATATTTTCGCCAAACAATTCAAAACAGCATATCTCAACATCTCACCACCTCACCATCTCACCATCACTCTGTCTTGATGCTTTCCACCGGGTTCTGCGTCGCTACGCGCCACGACTGCGCCACGACCGTCGCAATGACAACGGCAGAGACACCGACGAAGCTGAGCGGGAAGAGCCACCAGTGGAGCGGCGTGTGCTCGGCGAAGCTCTGCAGCCACTGCATACTGAGCCACCAGCCCACGGGAGCAGCAACGGCGAACGACACCACGAGCGGCACGGTGTAGCGCATGGCGAAGAGGCGCACGATAGAACCAACCGACGAACCCATCACCTTGCGTATGCCAATCTCCTTGCGGCGATACTCGGTCTCGAACATCGTCAGCGAGAACACACCGATAACGGTGATGATGATGCAGATGATGGCGAAGAACTTCACCTGCGATATGAAGCGGAACTCCTCGACGTAGGTCTGCTGCAGGTCGTTGTCGAGGAAGTTCATTTCGTACTTCTGCGACGCGTCAAGACGGTTGAGCACGTCGGCTATGCGGCGTTTTGCCTCCACCTTGTCCTGCCCCTTTGCGACGCGCACGAACACCCGGTTGCAGCGGTCGCCCCACTGCTCCATGTCCGGTCCGAAGATGATGAACGCTATAGCCACACGACTGTTGTCGTTGCGCATCGACTTCAGCTTGAAGTTGTTGCAGACACCCACAATGAGATAGTTTGCCATAGGTCCCCATTCGTTCTGACGACCGATAGAGTCGCCCACGGCGAGCCATTTGTACTGCTGCATGGCAGCCTTGTTGAGCACGTAGGCACCCGTCTTCATGTCAGCCTCGTTGAAGTTGCGACCCTCCAGAATCTTCAGTCCCATAGTTTGCGTATACTCATAGTCGCAGGGCAGCACCTGCAGCGACATCTGATGCTCATCGTCGCCACGTCCCCAGCCCATATAAGCATCACTTGCGCCGATGGCGCTCTGCGCGAAGCCCACGCTCTCCACGAACGGAAGCTTCTTCAGTTCGGTGCGTATCGTCTCGCGCTTCGCCTTTGCCTCATTAGAGAGCCATGCGTAGAACACCTCGTTCTTGTTGAAGCCGTAGTCGCAGTTGAAGATGTAGTTCGACTGGCTCGACATTACACCTATATATATAGCGAGCACGAAAGCCACGCAGAACTGCACCGCCATTATCGCCAGACGCAGCTGTCTGCCGCGCGGCGAGAGTCCGAACGATCCTTTCAGCACCAAAGCCGGAGCGAACGACGTGCTGTAGAACGCCGGCACAACAGCCGCCAACGCTCCCACGACGAGTGCCGACACAGCCATGACGGCGGCAAGCAACCAGTGTGCCGAGAAGCTGATGTCGCCCGAAACGAGCTTCATGCACGCCTCGCTGCGCTGGAACGCCACTACAAACAGAACGCCGACTATCAAAGCCACAAAGGCGAACAGCACGCTCTCCATTATCATCTTAAGGCGCAGACCGCCAACAGAGGCTCCCATCACACGGCGTGTGTTGATGCCGCGCATACGCATCGGCACCTCAGAGAGCTGGAAGTTGAGCAGATTGAGCAGGGCGATGAACAGCACGAAGACAGAAGTCACGGTGAGCACGTCGACAAGGCTGCGGTTGCCCTTGTCCTGCTGTCCGATGCCAGAGAAATAGACGTCGTCAACGGAGGTTATTCTGAACTTCATCTGCTTGTCAAACTCTTTCTCGTCTTTAGGACTGATGCCTTGGGCTTTCATGAAGCCCTGTTTCAAGCCACGCACTACCTTTTCAGGACTTGCGCCATTGTCAAGTCGCACATATATATAGTAGCTCCACTCGCTCCAGTCGGTCATTCCGCTTTCGTTATCGCAGAGATACATGCCGTTGGGTATGGTGCAGTTGTCGGGCATATCCTCGCTCACGCCCACCACGGTGATGGGTTTCATTCCGCCATCGTCGGTGTTGATTTCGAACGTCTTGCCAGCAGCGTTCGCCGTGCCGAACATCTTCTCGGCTGTGCTGCGGTTAACGATGGCAGTAGCTCCAGTGCCCCATGACTTACTTGAGCCGGAGATGAGTTTGCCGGTAAAGAACTCGATGCCAGGCTTGCTCATGTTCACTACAGGCACGGTTATGGTGCGGTTGTTCACCTTAACATCGGTCTTATTGACATACGGACAGTAATAGACAACGCTCTTAACCTGCGGTACATCCTTCAGCATTGAGGCGAACGGGCGGCAGATAGTGCAACACCAGTTGTCGCCGAACAGATTGCCGTAGATTTCGAGGCGGTACGTATGCTCGTAGTCGTTGATGTTGTGGTTGTACGTGCGGTTGTATATCACCTGTGTCATGAACAGGTAGAACGTCGCTACAGCCACACTCAAGCCGAAGAGGTTGAGCAGCGTGGCTATGCGGTAGCGGCGGAACATATATAGGAATGTCTTCATTATTTATGATGTTTTATTTTGTTGAGAATTGAGAGTTGTCTCTGTTGAGAATTGAAAGTTGAGAGTTTAGAGTTATGATTACCTTGAGAGTTCTTGCTTATGCAAGCGGCAAAGCCGAGCGATGATTATCATTTAGAATTGTACGAAACACAATATCATTAGTACATATCATCTATAGTGCATATCATAACTTTCAACTCTCAACTTTCAATTCTCAACCGAGACAACTCTCAACTCTCAATTCTCAATTATAAACTAAAAGAACTGCCCTCCACAACCTGTCCGTCGAAGAGGTTGATGATGCGGCTTGCCATCTGCGCATCGTGCTGCGAGTGGGTCACCATTACGATTGTTGTGCCCTCGGCATTGAGCTGCGAGAGCAGTTCCATGACAGCCAGACCGCTCTTCGAGTCGAGATTACCCGTAGGCTCGTCGGCGAGAATCAGTTTCGGCTTGCCCACCACGGCGCGAGCTATCGCCACACGCTGCTGCTGACCGCCCGAGAGCTGCTGCGGATAGTGCTTTGCGCGGTGGCTCAAGCCCACCTTGCGCAGAATCTCCGTAACACGCTCGCGGCGTTCCTTCGCCGCTACGCCCATATAGCGCAGCTGCAGGTCGACATTCTCCTCAACGGTAAGTTCGTCGATGAGGTTGAAGCTCTGGAACACGAAGCCGATACGTCCGCGACGGTAGCGTGTGCGGTCCTTCTCCTTAAGGTTAGCCACGGATTCGCCGTCGAGCAGATAGTCGCCCGAGTCGGGATTGTCGAGGAGTCCGAGGATGTTCAGCAGTGTCGACTTGCCGCAGCCGCTCGGTCCCATTATGGCGACGAACTCGCCGTCTTCTACATTTATACTAACGCCGTTGAGGGCGACTGTCTCCACTTCTTCCGTGCGGAAGACCTTGGTAAGGTTCTGAGTCTTTATCATAATTTATGCTATTTATTTTTTTTTTTTTGGGGGGGGGAATAGGCCTCTCTAAGCCTCTTTAAGCCTTTCTAAGCCTTGGGAAAACTAAGCCTCTTTAAGCCTTTCTAAGCCTTGAGAAATCAATGGTAACTAAGCCCTCCCCGACGGGGAGGGTTGGGAGGGGCTTTTACTTTATCACCAGCACCTCGTTATCCTTAAACGCTTCGTATCCGCTGGTGATGACGCGCTCGCCAGGTTCCAGTCCGTCTGTTACCTCGTAGTATTGCGGGTTCTGGCGGGCTATGCTGATGTTGCGGCGGTAGGCCTTGCGTCCCGACTTGTCGAGCACGAATATCCAGTTGCCGCCGGTGGTCTGGAAGAACGTGCCGCGCGGTATGAGCGTGGCCTGCTGCGACTTGCCGAGAGCCAGCTCCACGTAGAAAGTCTGTCCGCTGCGCATCTGCGCCGGGCGTTCGCCGACGAAGACAAAGTCGGTGCGGAACGTTCCGTTGCGCACTTCGGGATATACCTTGCGCACACGCAGCCGGTAGGTCTTGCCGTCGCGACTGAACGAAGCCGAGAGACCGGGACGCACGCGGTCGATGTAGTGCTCGTCAATCTGCGCCTGCACCTTGAAGTCGGAGAGGTCGTTTATCTGTCCGATGTTCTGTCCGGCAGCGATGTTCTGTCCCAACTCAACGTCGAGCAGTCCGAGTTCGCCGTCGATAGCCGAGCGCACCTCGAGCTTGTTCTTGCGGTCGCGCACTAAGAGCACGTTCTTGCGCATGTTGTCGAGGTTGTCCTCCATCTGCGCCATCTGCACGTGGCGGTAGAGACTGTCCTGCTTCAGGCGCTGCGAGATAAGACTCTGCTTGCGGCGTGCGAGCTTATAGTCCTCACGACTCTGCAGATACACCTCCTTGCTGATGAGGCGCTCCTTGTAGAGGCGTGCGTTCTGTTCGTAGGCGCGGCGCTTGCGGTCGCAGTCGGTGTCGAGCGTAGCCTGCTCGGTGCGGTTGTTGAGTCGGTCCTGCTGCATCGCCACCTGCGTGTTGCGCAGCAGGTTCTGCTTCTCGGCGAGTTCGGCCTCAGCATTCAGAATCTGCAGGTCGAGATTGCTGTTGCTGAGTCGGAGTATCACGTCGCCCTTTCTGACGCGTGTACCCTCCTCCACAACCTTCTCGCGCACTATGCCGCCCTCCTCGGGCGAGATCTGCACCACCTGGATAGGCAGCACCTGTCCGTTGAGACGCACATAGTCGTCGAACTTGCCGCGAGTGACGTCGCTGATGGTGATGTCTATGGCGTCTACAGTCATCGTATTGGCGGTTGTGCCGAGCACTATCCACACGAGAAACGCAGCGAGTGCGGCAGCCGCAGCAATATACCATGCGTAGCGGCGGAGGAATGATTTCTTTTCTATTTGTCGGTCCATAATGGTTATTTTTTTAAACTAAGCCTTTTTAAGCCTCTCTAAGCCTCTTTATGCCTTTCTAAGCATTGTTTACTAAGCCCTCCCCGATGGGGAGGGTTGGGAGGGGCTTTTTTACTTTTCATAGTACGCCAGCACCTGGCGGTTGTACATCATTGTGAGCTGGCTCTGCAGCAGTTTTACACGGCTTTGCAGGAGCGTGACCGCCGCCGTGCGCACGTCGATAGACGACGCCATGCCCTCCTCGAACTTGCGCGTAGTGAGATAGGCGGCTAAGCTGTCAGCCTCAACCTGATCCTTCATCTTCTGCACCTCCTTGGCGCTGTTCTCCACGTCAGCGACAGCTTCGGCAATGATGCGCTGCAGCTCGGAGCGCTCGTAGCAGAGCGATTCGCGTGCCCGGTCGAGAGCTATGCGGCGCGAGCGAACGGAGGAAACGGAGCCGAGACGGTTGAAAATAGGAATGCTCAGCGAGAGAGCCACGTATTCGCCGGCGTTGTTCTTGAACTGCTTGCTGAACGGAGCGTGTCCACCCACATCCATATTGCGGTAGAACGAGGTGGAGACGCCACCGGAGAGAGAGAGCGTTGGCAGGAAGGCGCCGCGGGCTGCGCGCAAGGCGTAGCGGGCTGCAGCCACACTGCTCTCAGCCTGCGCTATGCGCGGATTGGTTGCGAGCGCCACATTATATATATTATACGCATTGTCTGAAGACTGTAGCGGAGCGTCTACCGAAGGCTTCTCAACGATGAGCGTGTCGGCGATGGGGAAGTTCATCTGCTGCTTCAGCGCGAGCAGCGCCTTCGTGGTCTGGCTCTGCATGTGTGTCAGCTCGTAGTCGTCGGCAGCCAGTGTAGCTCGCATCTGCGCCACGTCGGCTTCGCTCTTCTGCCCCACCTCAGCCATCACTTCTACTTGATGGAGCAGCGCACGACTCTCGTCGCGTTTGCGGCTGGTGTGTTCCACGGCACCCTCGCAGTAGAGCAAATCCATGCACGCCTTGTACACCCTCAGTCGCACGGCGTCTTTCTCCGCCTGCAACGCCGACCTACCCATCGCCACATTGGCGCGAGCCATGCGCAGTTCGTTGTAGCGCTGCAAGCCGTCGAAGACGACGAGCGACGCCTGCAAGCCGTAGCCGTTATAGAAGGTATTAACATCGGTGTAGGTGTTGGTCTCGGGGTCGATGGCGCGTCCGAAGTTCATCTGTGCGCCTACCGATCCATACACGTCGGGCAGGAAGGCGCCGATGGCGCGTGTGCGTTCGGTGCGACTTGCGTCGAGGTCGTACTGCTGCAGGCGCACCGTGTGACTGTGCTCGGCGGCGTACTCCATGCAGCGCTCCACGCTCCACGGCTCTGCTGCCTCAACGGTCATCGTGGCAAGCACGAGGGATAGGGTGACGAGTAATCGGTTCATATCGTTTCTGTTTTGTTTCTGCTGCAAATTTACGTCTTTACACAAGCAAACGGAAGGGGTTGGCAGGGGAAAAACGGCGGTTGTATGATTATCATACAGCAGAGTGTATGAAAATGATACACATGTGCCAGTGGCTTGCACTTTTTTTTGTACTTTTGCAGTAGAAACATAAAGTGCTTAATATGAGCAACTATTACAACACGATACTCATCGTCGACGACAACCCGGCGATACTCACCGCCTTGAAGATTTGTCTTGCAGGGGTGTTCACGCGCATCGTGACACTCAGCAATACGGACCGGCTCGTAGCCACTATGAGCGAGGAGCATGTTGACGTGGTGCTGCTCGACATGAACTTCTCATTAGGCGTGAACACGGGGCAGGACGGACTTTTCTGGCTGCGCACACTGAAGAAGCTGCATCCCGACACACCGGTGGTGCTGATGACGGCGTATGCCGACGTGCAGTTGGCGGTGAAGGGACTGAAGAACGGGGCTGCCGACTTCGTGACAAAGCCTTGGGACAACGACGAACTGGTGCGCACGCTGCGCGACGCGGTGGAGAAGAGTCGCGAGGTGGTGACGCTCGACGAACTCGAACAGCAGCACGTGCATCGCGTGGTGGACCAGTGTCACGGCAACATGAGCAAGGCGGCGGAACTGTTAGGAATAACGAGGCAGACGCTGTATAGGAAGTTAAAAGGTTGAGATGGTGAGATGGTGTGGTGGTGAGATATGATGTTGTAATGGTGAGGTGGTGATGTGGTGACAATAGTGAGAAATCTCAACATCTCAACAAAACAACATCTCAACATCATATCTCAACATCTCACCACCTCACCACCTCAACATCTCACCACCTCAACATCTCAACATCACAACATGGCACCATATATAACAATTCTTCTCGCCGCACTCCTCGTAGTGCTTTTCGTCTTTGAGTGGCTCCACCAGCGACGCCTCTCCACCCGAGTGCGCCTTATGCGCGAGGCGCTGCGCAACCGCGACTTCATGTTCCGACTGCCAACGGACAGCATCATGCCCGGCGAGCGCGACCTGCAGAAGATGCTCAACGAGATGGGCGGAGAGATTAACAAGCTGATGGCACGCAGCGAGGTGGAGTCGTGGCAGCGGCTGACACGCGTGTTGACGCACGAGATAATGAACGCCGTGACGCCGATACAGAGCATCACACAGGCGTATATAGGCAGCAAGATGGTGAAGGGAACGCCGCTCGAGGAGGGCATCCAGGCGATATACGACACGAGTCGCAGCCTGTCGGCATTCGTGGAGAGCTACCGCAAGATGACGCAGCTGCAGACGGTGAGCTTCGAGGAGATTGACCTGCAGCGACTCGTCTCCAACCTGCAAGCGCTCTATCCCACTCTCGCCTGGCACATGGACATCAACGACATGCAGACGCTGCGCGCCGACGCAAGCATGATGCACCAGGTGCTGACCAACATCGTGAAGAATGCGGCGGAGGCTGGCGCGCACAACATAGATATCTGCGCACAACGCACCGACCAGTGCACGCAACTGCTCATCAGCAACGACGGCACGCCGATAGCGGCTGAGGTGGCGCGCGAGGTGTTCGTACCGTTCTTCACCACGAAGCGCACGGGCTCGGGCATCGGTCTCTCGCTCTCTCGCCAGATGATGATGGCGCAGGGCGGCGACCTCGCTCTCGCCGAACGCCCACAAGCAGGATACCACGCCACGTTCGTCGTAACGCTATAGAAGGAGCTACAGCTAACTTCAGGGGGTGCAGCTGTCCCAGCTGCACCAATAAACAAAATGGCACTATTAACTTGGCTACTTCAGGGGGTGCAGCTGTCCCAGCTGCACCAACAAACAAAATGGCGCTATTAACTTGGCTACTTCAGGGGGTGCAGCTGTCCCAGCTGCACCAACAAAAAAATAGTGCTATTAACTTGGATCTCTCAGGGGGTGCAGCTGTCTCAGCTGCACCAACAAAAAAATAGTGCTATTAACTTGGATGGTGCACTTGTACTTGGATGGTGCACTTATATTATGATGGTGCACTTGAGACAAGTGCACCCCCTAAAAAAACAAATAAAAAGTTCTCGAATGAAAAAGATTAGTTTCGCAAGCGACATATTGCCAATGAAGGATATCCTTTACCGCCTCGCGCTACGCATCACGCTGAGCCGCGAGGAGGCTGAGGACATCGTGCAGGACACGCTCATACGTGTCTGGAACCGTCGCGACTCGTGGGACACCATCGAGAACATCGAGGCGTTCGCACTCACCGTCTGCCGCAACATGGCGCTCGACCGACTGCGACTGCACGAGAACCAGAACGCGTCGCTCGACGACACGCCCGTAGACAGCAACCCTACGGCGACGGCTAACCCGTACGAGCGCACCGTACAACGCGAGAAGGTGCAGATTGTGCGACAGCTCATCGACGCTCTGCCCGAGAAGCAGCGTGCCTGCATGCAGCTGCGCGACATCGAGGGCAAGACATACAAGGAGATTGGCACCGTGCTCGGCATCACGGAGGAGCAGGTGAAGGTGAACATATTCCGCGCCAGACAGACAATAAAACAGCAATTCGAACGCTACGACAACTACGGACTTTGATTCTCAATTATTGCTGTCCGGTAAAACTGCAAAGAGCATAAATATCCTCCCCGAAGCTCAGTAAAAATGGACTTCGGGGTTTATTTTTGGTTCAACTGACATTTCGAGTGATACACAGCCTAAGCTTTTCTCACCGTTTGCGTCCGCCGTCCAATCAGATTGCGTCCGCCGTCCAATCGGATTCCGTTCGCCGTCCAATCGGATTCCGTTCGGGTGACGATGACTTTTCGTGAGGTTTTACTGCGAAAATATAAGAAACTATTGCTGTCCGGTAAAACTAATAATGTGGTCAAAGACGGGCTCCGCTCGGCTTTGCCGCTTGCAAGAGCAAGAAGTGCACCTACCATTCTGTTGGTGCTCCTTTTGCTTTGTTGGTGCTCCTTTTGCTTTGTTGGTGCACTTGAGACAAGTGCACCCCCTAAAAGATACCCCCTAAAAGACACCCCTAAAAGCGAATTTTGTTAAAGGGCGTTAAAAGCACAATTTCTCTGTAACCTTTTCTCCGTTCAATCGTCGTACATATAGAAACACCCAAGAACACCCCGAGAGATATAACGAGAGGCTCAATACCCAAACACCTCAACATCTCAACACCTCAACATCTCAATATAACAACATCGTAAATATGGACTATAAATACATAAACCAACTCTTGGACCGCTACTGGAAGGGCGAGACATCGCTTGAGGAAGAGCAGATACTGCGCTCGTTCTTCAGCCAGATTTGCGTGCCGGAGGAACTCGCAAAGTATCGTCCGCTCTTCAATTACGAGCAGACCGAAACGAAGACCGACCGCCTCGGCGACGACTTCGACGAGCGTATCATGTCCATGATCGACGAGCCGCAGGAGCTGAAGGTGAAGGCACAGCCGATACGCATCAGCCAACGCTTCGCACCACTCTTCAAGGCGGCAGCAATGGTAGCAATAGTGCTCACACTGACACAGGCTGCGCAGCTCTCGTTCCAGAGCAACGATGCGAGCAACACGGCGATGCCGGAAGTCTACTCTACGCAGCCCGTGCCTGGAGTGTCGGTGGCGCTCAACGACTCGGCTCACCTCGACTCGGTGAAGAAGGCAGACGCAGACGCCGTGCCACAGCAGTTGGAACAGCACGACATCTCCATGCTCAAGTAAGACAAAAAAGACAATTTCTATGCTTTCTCAATAAAATCATGTTTAGTTAAAACACCAAACGAGTTGAGGCTGTGAAGTCTCCGGCTCACCAAAAAAATTCATAACATACTAATGATTTGCTTGCCGCACGACCCTCAACGAGGCGTTGTGCGGCAAGTTGGTTTTTATGGCCTTATGGCACCAGACAATGGCGGCATGGCGCATATACAGACAGTTTTAACACTGCCCTTCGCAACAAACGCCACAAAAAACGGCTCATTTTCAAAAGTTTTATCTAACTTTGCATGTTGCTTTTAAACATACTCTATATGGGTTTCAGCACAATAGAAGCCTAAGATACTATAACATTCAAAATACTATTGACTCTTATGCGAGCACAACTATTCACAGCATTGTTCGTTCTGCTGGCAGTGGCAGCGCCCACAAACGCACAGAAGCGAACCTTGGCCGAGGCACAGAAAGTGGCTGAAAACTTCTTTCTGGCTAACGACAACAAAACTGCAGTCAGCCTACTGCGCATCAACAACAAAAGCGGACGCCATCTGCTGAAGAAGGCGCGCGACGAAAAGCAGGCGGAAGCCTTCTACCTCTTCACCGACGAACGTGAGAAACAGTTACTCATCGTGTCGGGCGACGAGCGCATGCAGCGCATTCTCGGCTACACCGACCGACCGCTCGCTGGCAACGCTATACCCGACGGACTCGCCGACTTGCTCGAAGGATACACGGCGCAGTACAACGCACTGGGCAACGCTGCCAGCAGCGCCGCTACAACGCCCGCCCGTTCGGCTCTCTATAAGGGCGAACGCCTGCTCAGCACAGCAGCTTGGGGACAGTGGGCACCGTTCAACAACCTCACGCCGCAGCACTACCCCACGGGATGCGCCGCTACGGCGATGGCTATCGTGATGCGCTACCACCAGTGGCCCGACGTGGGCAGCGGCAGCAAGACGCATATCTGGAAAGACTCGGTGATGACAGCCAACTTCGGCTCGACGCACTACGATTGGGCGAACATGCCCGTAAGCTACGAGTCGTACAACGACGCGCAAGCCAATGCCGTGGCTGTGCTCATGCGCCACTTGGGCGTGTCGGTCGAGATGTACTACGACGCGGAGAGCAGCGGAGCACGACAGACACTCGTGCCCGTGGCGCTGCAGCAATACTTCCGCTACGGAGCTACGGCGCGTCTGCTCACAGCGAGCGACTACGACGCCGCTACGTGGGACGGCATGATGCGCAAGGAGATTGACAGCAACCGACCGGTTATCTACACCGGCGAATCGATACAAGGACGCGGAGCGCACGGCTTCGTGCTCGACGGCTACCGCGACAACCTCTTCCACTTCAACTTCGGATGGAACGGCAGCGGCAACGGCTTCTTCGCCATATCAGCCATAACATCGACCGACCGCAACTTCGAGTTCGCCAACAAGCAGCAGGCTGTGATAGGCATCACACCCGTGAAGGCTGAGAAAGCCGCACCGCTACAGCTCGACTGCGAGGGCAAATATGAAGGATTCTGCACCACAATATCTTCATTGAAGGCGGGCGAAAAGCAAAGCGTACACCTCTCGGCGCTCTCGGCGCTCAGCACATGGCGAGGCAAGCTGCAGTGGAACCTCTGTAAAGCCGACGGATCGGTAGTGGAATCGTTGGGCAGCAAGCAGATTGACATGAACGGAGGCAGCACGCAAGCCGTCGACTTCGAACTGACGGCGAAGAACAATGCCGCAAAGGGCTACTATCTGCAGCTCATGGCGTGTGCGGACGGCGCTACGAAGTGGCTGCCGGTGCTCAACGCGCTGGGCAGAGAGGTCGTAGTGCAGGCATACGAGCGCAAGGTGCCGGTGGTGGAGGTAGTTGTAGATGCGAAGAACGCCACCATCGATTGCAGCAATGCGCAGAACAAGACATACAACGGAAAACCGCTCCTCGGTTCTACATATATATATAAGGTGAGCTTCGACGGCAACGTCGAGAAAAGTCTCGACATGCTGAGTCTCGACGGAAAGGCTTACACGGCGCACACCGACGGCGTGCAGCTCACCGCCGACACGCTCTACATCAAGGCGAAGGGATACACGGCAGAGCAGCTTGTGGCTGAGTGCAACGTCAACGTTGAGAAACCCGGTCAGCTCAAGGCTGCCATCAATAAGGCCACGGCTGACGCCGACGCTGTAGAGGCGCTCACAATAACGGGCGAACTCAACAACGAGGACTTGCAGTATCTCTCTTCACTGCAGTCGCTGAAGCTGATTGACCTTGAGAACGCCACCACTCCGCAGGGACTGTTCGGCGCTACGTTCAAGAACTTCAGCCGTCTCAGCAGTTGTGTGCTGCCTCGCTCGCTGAAGCAGATTGGTAGCGAAACGTTCAGTGGCTGCTCGGCTCTGCAATCTATCTCGTTGCCCGTATGCTTGCAGGCTACCGGCAGCAAGTTGTTCAGCGGATGTCAGGCTCTAGCGGACATCTACGCTCATCCGTCGTCGCCCGACTGCGTGGCGGCTGACGCTTTCGACGGACTTGCCAACCCTGGCAAGGTGACGGTTCACGTGCAGCAGGGTCTTGCCGGTGCTTTCCAGCAGAGCAGCAAGTGGAGCATGTTCCAGCGCTTCACCGACGACCTGCCCGCTCTGCCGCAGCGCTTCACATACGATGGCATCGACTACAAGGCGATATATGCCGGCGACGGCAACTTCGCTGAGGTGACTTTCCCGAGCGGCAACATGTACACCGGAGCAATCACCATTCCAGCCACAATCGCTTACGAAGGCATAGAATACACCGTACGCGGATTCGACAACACCGACGGTATGTCGCCGTTCGTGGGCAATATGTTCGTGACGGCGCTCAACCTGGAGCTGCGCATCGACACGCTACGCTCAATGCAGTTCATGGGTTGCACCAGTCTTGCCGACCTGAAACTGCCCGAGACGCTGCGATATATCGGCAGCGAGTGCTTCCGCAACTGCCCGATGCTCACGCAGATCAAGCTTCCGGCAAGCCTGGAGGCGCTTGGCGACAACGCATTCTGCGGATGCCAGTATCTTACGGACATCTACAGCTACGCACAGACGCCGCCCGAAGGCAGCAACACCGACAGCTATCCGTTCGCTCAGTGTCGTCCGCAGAACGTAACGCTGCACGTGCCGGCTTCGAGCGAGGCTGCTTATCGCGCCACGGGCTTCTGGACCAAGTTCGGCAACGTTGTGGCTGACCTGCCCGACGCTCCGACAGACGCTATTACGGACGCCGCAGCCGACTCCAGCACCACATTCCCAGTGAAGGTGGCAGGCAAGCAGTGGACAACGCTCCACTCACACAAGGCGCAGACTGCATACATCTACACGCTGAACGGCACGCTGCTGCGCACAGCACAACTGCAGAAGGGCGCCAACAGCGTATGGACTGACGAGCCAAGCATAATCATCGCAAAATAAAACAACTTTAAAGATATAAGTATGAAGGATATTTGTTGCATAGGACACATCACGAAAGACAAGATCATCACCCCGCGCCAGACCGTATACATGGCTGGCGGCACGTCTTTTTACTTCTCTTATGCCATAAACCATCTGCCCGACAATGTTTCGTTCCAGCTTGTGACGAAACTCGGAGAGGGCGAGATGAAAGCTGTAGAGGACATGCGCAACGTGGGCATCGACGTGCTTACTTACCCAAGCAGCCACACCGTTTACTTCGAGAACAAGTACGGCGAAGACCAGAACGACCGCACTCAGCGTGTGCTCGAGCGTGCCGATCCGTTCACCATCGAGGAGATGAAGAACGTGGATGCACGCGTCTACCACCTCGGTACGCTGCTCAACGACGACATCTCGCCGGAGCTTGTGAAGTATCTGTCTACGAAGGGCAAGATTTCTATCGACGCTCAGGGCTATCTGCGCGAGGTGCGCAATCAGGAGGTGTTCGCCATCGACTGGGCTGAGAAGCGCGAGATACTCGCTAACACCGACATCATTAAGGTGAACGAGCACGAGATGGAGGTGATTACCGGACTGCGCAACCCGCGCATGGCTGCGCTCCGTCTGGCTGAATGGGGCGTTAAGGAGGTGTGCGTGACGCTCGGAAGCTATGGTTCTATCATCCTCGTCGACGGCGAGTTCCACGATATACCGGCTTATGAGCCGAAGGAGATTGTGGACGCTACGGGTTGTGGCGACACCTACTCGGCTGGTTATCTGTGGTGTCGTGCGCAGGGCATGGACGTAGAGGAGTCTGGACGCTTCGCGGCTGCCATGTGTACACGCAAACTGGAACACAGCGGTCCGTTCGAGGGCACAATAGACGATGTGCAGGCTGTGCTTGCAACCACGCCGTGCTTCAATGAGTACGCGGAGTAAAAGCCCCTCCCAACCCTCCCCATCGGGGAGGGCTTAGTTAGCAGTTCTTCCTTGGCTCAGAAAGGCTTAGAAAATAAAAAGGCTCAGAAAGGCTTAGAAAGGCTCAGAAAAGCCTCAAAGGCTCAAAGGCTATAAAAGCAAAAAGGTCTGCCTCACGCAAGGGAAGCAGACCTTTATTTATTTGGTCTTTATCGTAAAGTCTACGAATGACGCAAGCTCTTGCGCTGAAGCGAAGAGCTTACGCTGTCAGACCCATACTTACGTATGGATTAGAGCTGAGGACCAGCAGCAACGAGAGCCTTACCAGCCTCGTTGTTTGTGTACTTAGCGAAGTTCTTGATGAAGCGAGCAGCGAGGTCCTTAGCCTTCTCCTCCCACTGAGAAGCCTCAGCGTAAGTGTCGCGCGGATCAAGAATCTCAGTAGCTACACCAGGAAGCTCTGTCGGAACCTTGAAGTCGAACATCGGGATCTGCTTTGTAGGAGCCTTGTCGATGTCGCCGTTGAGGATAGCGTCGATGATACCACGTGTGTCGCGGATAGAGATACGCTTGCCTGTGCCGTTCCAGCCAGTGTTTACGAGGTAAGCCTTAGCGTTGTTCTTCTCCATCTTCTTAACGAGCTCCTGAGCGTACTTTGTCGGGTGCAGCTCGAGGAATGCCTGACCGAAGCAAGCAGAGAATGTCGGAGTCGGCTCTGTGATGCCACGCTCTGTACCTGCCAACTTAGCTGTGAAGCCTGAGAGGAAGTAGTACTGAGTCTGTGCCGGTGTCAGGATAGAAACCGGAGGCAGTACGCCGAATGCGTCAGCTGAGAGGAAGATAACCTGCTTAGCAGCTGGTGCAGAAGAACCCGGCTGGATGTTGTTGATGTGGAAGATCGGGTAAGAAACACGTGTGTTCTCTGTAACGCTCTTGTCAGCGAAGTCGATCTTACCGTTAGCGTCAACTGTTACGTTCTCGAGGAGAGCGTTGCGGCGGATAGCGTTGTAGATGTCCGGCTCTGACTCCTTGTCGAGGTTGATAACCTTAGCGTAGCAGCCACCCTCGAAGTTGAAGATGCCGTTGTCGTCCCATCCGTGCTCGTCGTCACCGATGAGCAGACGCTTCGGGTCTGTAGACAGAGTAGTCTTACCTGTACCAGAGAGGCCGAAGAAGATAGCTGTGTTCTGACCGTTCTTGTCGCAGTTAGCTGAGCAGTGCATAGAAGCGATGCCCTTCAACGGGAGGTAGTAGTTCATCATAGAGAACATACCCTTCTTCATCTCACCGCCGTACCATGTGTTGATGATAACCTGCTCGCGGCTTGTTGTGTTGAATGCTACACAAGTCTCAGAGTGGAGGCCGAGCTCCTTGTAGTCAGCAACCTTTGCCTTAGAAGCGTTGTATACAACAAAGTCAGGCTCGAACTTCTCGAGCTCCTCTGCTGTCGGACGGATGAACATGTTTGTTACGAAGTGAGCCTGCCAAGCAACCTCAACGATGAAACGAACAGCCATACGTGTATCCTTGTTAGCACCGCAGAAACCATCTACTACATAGAGGTTCTTGTTGCAGAGCTCTTCCTTAGCGATAGCCTTAACCTTGTGCCAAACTTCCTCAGACATCGGGTGGTTATCGTTCTTGTACTCCTCTGTTGTCCACCATACAGTGTCCTTAGAGTTCTCGTCCATCACGATGTACTTGTCCTTAGGAGAACGACCGGTGTAGATACCTGTCATAACGTTAACTGCACCAAGCTCTGTCTGCTGACCTACTTCGAAGCCCTCGAGACCTGCCTTTGTCTCCTCTTCGAACAACTGCTCGTAAGAAGGATTGTGAGCGATTACTGTAGAACCAGTAATGCCGTACTGTGTCAAATCTAACTTTGCCATTTTTAAAAATAATTATTTATTAGATGTGAATTGTATTATCCTTTAAATTCCACCGCAAAGGTATTAAAAATCTTCTATAAACCCACGTTTCATACGTACAAAATTTGCATCGCATTATCTTATTTTTGTTAAATAATCAGAAATTGCGGCGTACGCATGGCGTATTGCAATACGCAGTTTGCAATTAAGCCGGCTATCGGGGGCGTTCTGTGCAATAATATTTGTAACTTTGCACTGAACATTTTGCATTATACATAATTAAGGTGTAACAGGTTGTGTGTAATGCGGCGTAATCGCATATAAAAATACAATATAACAATGACAATAGAACAGCAGATTATCAACGCTGCCCTGGCGGCAGTGAAAGAGCTTTACGGTCAGGAAGTGGCAGAGAAGATGGTGCAGCTTCAGAAGACCAAGAAGGAGTTTGAGGGCAACCTCACGCTCGTAGTGTTCCCGTTCCTTAAGATTTCGCGCAAGAAGCCCGACGAGACGGCGCGCGAGATCGGCGAGTACATCAAGCAGAACTGCGAGGCTATCGCCGACTTCAACGCTGTGGGCGGCTTCCTCAACCTCGTCATCGACAAGAAGGCGTGGCTCGGACTGCTCAGCGAGATGAACCAGAACGAGAAGTTCGGCGAGAAGCCCGTCACCGAGGCTTCGCCGCTCGTGATGATAGAGTATTCGTCGCCTAACACCAACAAGCCGCTCCACCTCGGACACGTGCGCAACAACCTGCTCGGATGGTCGCTGGCGCAGATCATGGAGGCAAACGGCAACCGCGTGGTGAAGACCAACATCGTGAACGACCGCGGTATTCATATCTGCAAGTCGATGCTGGCTTGGCTGAAGTTCGGCAACGGCGAGACTCCGGAGACTTCTGGCAAAAAGGGCGACCACCTCATCGGCGACTACTACGTGGCGTTCGACAAGCACTACCGCGCTGAGGTGGCTGAGCTGAAGGCTAAATACGTGGCTGAGGGCATGGACGAGGAGCAGGCTGAGAAGAAGGCGAAGGAAGAGTCGCCGCTCATCAAGGAGGCTCATGAGATGCTCGTGAAGTGGGAGCAGAACGACCCTGAGGTGCGTGCGCTCTGGAAGAAGATGAACGACTGGGTATACGCCGGATTCGACGAGACATACAAGGCGCTCGGCGTGGGCTTCGACAAGATCTACTACGAGTCGAACACCTACCTCGTGGGCAAGAAGAAGGTGGAAGAGGGACTGGCTAAGGGCCTGTTCTTCCGCAAGGACGACAACTCGGTATGGGCTGACCTCACCAACGAGGGTCTCGACCAGAAGTTGCTGCTGCGCAGTGACGGCACCAGCGTGTACATGACTCAGGACATCGGCACAGCCGAGATGCGCTTCAACGACTTCCCCATCGACAAGATGATCTACGTCGTGGGCAACGAGCAGAACTACCACTTCCAGGTGCTTTCTATCCTGCTCGACCGCCTCGGCTTCAAGTGGGGCAAGGAGCTCGTACACTTCTCTTACGGTATGGTGGAGCTGCCTAACGGCAAGATGAAGAGCCGCGAGGGTACTGTCGTAGACGCCGACGACCTGATTGCAGCAATGGTGGCTGACGCCAAGCAGACAAGCGAGGAACTGGGCAAGTTCAAGGACATGAGCGAAGAGGAGCGCAACGAGATTGCACGCATCGTGGGCCTCGGCGCACTGAAGTACTTCATCCTTAAGGTTGACGCTCGCAAGAACATGCTCTTCAACCCGGAGGAGTCTATCGACTTCAACGGCAACACCGGTCCGTTCATCCAGTACACATACGCTCGTATCCGCTCTATCCTGCGCAAGGCTCAGGCTGAGGGCATCAGCATCCCGACTACTCTCGAGGGCACAATGCCGCTCAACGAGAAGGAGATTGAGCTTATACAGAAGCTCAACGAGTTCGGTGCGGCTGTAGAGCAGGCTGGCAAGGACTACTCACCAAGCGGCATCGCCAACTACTGCTATGAGCTGACAAAGGCGTTCAACCAGTTCTACCACGACTACTCTATCCTTGGTGCCGACACCGAAGAGGAGAAGGTGGTGCGCCTCGTGCTCGCTCAGAACGTAGGCAAGACGCTGAAGAACGGCATGGCGCTGCTCGGCATCGAGGTGCCGGAGCGCATGTAATCGGAGCGTTTAATAATAAGAAATGTGACGGGCGGCGTTCGGAATACGACCGGACGGCGTTCGCCGCACACCGCATAAATCAAAACAAAGCCACGCTTTCCATAGGGAAGCGTGGCTTTTTCGTAGGAGGATGTAGCACAAAAATCCGTTGTTAAACATCCCAAGCAGAATTACCGCATAGAGAAAATGCCATTACCACATATATGTAACATCGTTACACCATAGATGTAATGCCGTTACCTGTTCGTGGTAACAACCATTTCTTAGGCATCAACCTAATTCGAGGTAAGAAAACATTCGTTAAGTTAACAACGGATTAATCGGATTTTTTAAGCAGCCAACGATATTTTTTAACAACGGATTTATCGGATTAAACGGATGTTTGGGTGCTTTCCAGGGGGTGCACTTGTCTCAAGTGCACCAACCGAGCAAAATCGATATTCTCCCACAGATTTCGGATCTGCACGGATGTTAGTGTGCGAGAGATAAATCCGTTGTTAATTTAATACAGCAGACATCCATCTAATCCGTTCTCTTGCTCGGTTGGTGCACTTGAGACAAGTGCGCCCCTAAAAAATCCGTTTAATCCGTTGTAAAAATAAAACACAGACAAGTGTGTAGAATTACAACGGATTAAGCTCTAATAGACACCTACTTATTTCTTTTTAAATACAAGCCGGAAAGGCTGCGATATTTACAACAAAAGAGCCTGCTGTGTCTAATTGTCCTGCATCAAACATACCGAGTCCAATTGAAACAGCTTCGTTTTCATCATCTGCATTAACAGTTATGGTAACGAAGTCTGCGTCTGTTGTTATTTCTACTTGGTAGAGATTCATAACTTTATCTCCTTTATATAATCTGCAACAGCTTTTTGCCATACAATAGTGAATGATTCACTGTTCTGATAGGCATAGAATCTGATAGTATCTCTGCCTGTCAGGTATTTTGACTCTATCTCATACACTTTTATTTCTCTATTATAAGAGCATTCTACTCTTAAAATCTCAAAGGTTGAGCTATCGTTAAACTTACATTTATAATTGTTGGTTTCTCTGTTAAAGTTGACGTTTCTACGGATAATTTTTACCATTTTTCCTCCATTTATAGGATAACAAGATTGTGTATGTATTGTTTTTTTTATTGTTGTTTTCATAGAAGAAGTGAAGTGTTCTGCAGATCAAATAACAGGTCTGCATCTCAACTTACTTAACAAGGCTCTGAACTCTTTATTCACCATGTTGGTGTTTTTGTCAAGATTTAGAGGCGGATTTAGCTCTGCGATAAGTTTGACTTCCCACGGTTCCGGGTCAGCATTTTCGACAAAGGCAAGTAGCAGGTTGTTCTTCATCCATTCAGTCAACTTTTCTTCATCAGCCGGTTTGAATTTTTTATGTTTTGAATCACCCTCTTTTCGTGGTATTAAATCATATCCGAAAAGGCTACCTATCGATTTCCTCAAAGTTGAACGACTTGCGTTATTGCCTACAAAGTGAGTGCGGTAGACCCTCTGTCTGAGACTCTCACTTGCAATACCGGTATAGATTGCTTGATAAGTATTACCATCTAAAGTGACTTCGGGTATTTTGGGCTCAATGTCTACTTTAGGTAACTGATTTCCTTTGCGTAAAAGGAAAACATAATTACCTGCTACATTTGGAAGCGTATTGCTGTCCATTGTCATAGGATCGAAAAGTTTGAAATTTTCCATATTCTTAATGTTTTTTGCAAAAGTAGTTATTTGTTAAGAATGCACCAAGTTTTTTAGAATATTTCTAATAAAATAGGTAGCCTAACCCCTTGTCTTTCAAAGAGTGACATATAAGCGTACCCCAATAAGTGACATGTGAATGTACCCCATGAGTGACATATAAACGTACCCCATAAGTGACATATAAATGAGCCCCATAAGTGCGCCATTGTTCGTGGCCATTAAGGTCATTTGGCATTAAGCGCACCATGCTTGTAAGCCTTTTCCAACCTGCGTATTTCCTTCTCTCGGTATAAGCATCTTTCTTTGCGCGGTCATCAGTATAGCCGACCAGGAGACGACGTCCCCCTCCTTTGGCATATTCAACCATCTGGCAGTCTAGCTTAGGCAGTTCCTGTATCCAGTCTTTCACTTCCTGACTTTCGTTCTTTATCTTCGCACATTATATGCGACTCCAATTGTGGCAAGTTTCTTCATCTTGCCACCGATTTTCTCGACAACTATAACTCCGATATTGCCGGAACGATGCCTTTTCTTTCTGATAAGCATAGTTAAAATACCTTTCGCGTCACCCTATATTAGGTGACGCAAAGATACAAAATATTGTTTATCAACCAGTGTTTTTTGAGTGACGAAGTCAGGGGATTAAACGGATTCTTTAAGCAACCAACGATATTTTTAACAACGGATTAAACGGATTTTTTACGCAGCCATCGAATCCGTTTAATCCGATAAATCCGTTGTAAAAAAAATATCAGCAGTAAATCCGCTTTAATCCGTTGTTAATATTACGCAGCCATCGAATCCGTTTAATCCGATAAATCCGTTGTTAATTTAATGCAGCAGACATCCATCTAATCCGTTCTCTTACTCGGTTGGTGCACTTCTTGCTCGGTTGGTGCACTTGAGACAAGTGCACCCCCTAAAAAATCCGTTTAATCCGATAAATCCGTTGTTAAAAAAATATCAGCAGTAAATCCGTTTAATCCGTTGTTAAATATACCAAGCAAAAAAAATCCGTTTAATCCGTTCAATCCGTTGTAAAAATAAAACACAGACAAGTGTGTTGAATTACAACGGATTAAACGGATTAAACGGATTTCTGTATTATCGTAAAATCGGATTAAACGGATTTCTGCTTGATACGAAAGCTATCGTAAAGCGGATAGCCGCTACATATTACTTAACGACAACCTTGCGTGTTGTGCCGTCAGACATGCGAACGATGTTCACACCCTTCTGCGGAGCAGCAAGCTGAGTGCCGTCTACTGCGTAGCGAGCCACCTCTACGGCAGCAGCGTCGGCTGTGGCGTCGTTGATGGCTGTGGATGTAGCCTCGTGGATGAGCTGCAACTCAGACGGACCGCTGTACCAGTTGTACTCGAGGTTGAGGAAGAGCGACTTGTGGTTGTTCACTGCCACTACACGCTGATAGATGTTCTTCTTAGCATAGTCGGCTGGCAATGTGACACTTGCCTTAGCATCCACCAAACCAGGCTGACACTCGATGCAAGTAGCGAAGGCATCACCCTTCTTCAGCTGCTGTGTCACCTTGAGGTTGTCGATGTAAAGCACGCTCGGTCCGTCGGTAGCGTAGATAACAATCTTCGCATCCTCGTAACCCTTGCTGAACTCGCACTCTACGTTCTTCCAAGTCTTCTTGTCGAGGTCGAAGTGCTTACGCTCCACCTCCTCGTACAGACCCGTTTCGGGGTTGAACGCAACGATGGCAGCGATGGCGTTTACCTGATACTCCGGATAGTTGTGCTCCTTGTCGAGGTCGTCAGATGCGTAGTCGCCCCAGAGCGAGACATTCAGCTTCACGCTGCTGTCGGCAGAGATGTTGAGTACGGGAGTCTCAAACTTTGCGTAGCGTTTCAGGTCCTCACCAGTCTCAGCATCCTGAACATTTTTTACAACGTCATAGAAGTAGTTCCATCCGTCGACCATTACATATCCTCCTGTGAGCGGTGCCCAATAGGTAGCAAAGCAGCCATTCATGTTTGTGCCCTTAGGATAGCCCTTAGCTTGAGACAGAAGATCCTTAGGTTCGTTGCCCGGAGTCCAGTCCATCTTAGAGCCGTTGGCGTCGGTTACGCTGTTGAAGTCCTCGTCGAGGAGTGTGAACTCGCCGTCGTTCTCAGCGATGCGGTCCTCGTACACATAATAATTATAGAAGAGTGCGTTTGGAATCTCTTCCCATGTAGCGGTGTAGTTGCCGTTGGCGCCAATCTCCACGTCGTTCGGCGTGGGCGACTGCAGCTCGTTGAGCACCACGTAGCGCGAGGGCTGCGACTTGTTCTCGCCGTCAGAAGCCGTCACGTTGTAGCGGTAGATAACGCCCGGCACGATGCCGCGCACGGTGCAGATGGTGTCGGTGGTCTCGAGGTCGGTAACAACCTGCTCACCAATATTACCCTCTTCGTCCGATTTATACACATTGACATAATACTTTGTTGCGCCTTCAACCTTGTTCCAGCGTGGGCGGAAACTTGTACCTGTGTAGAAGATGTGGCGCAGCACGTTAGGCGAGCCAACGGCTGTCTTCTCGTAGTAGACCTTGAAGTCGTCCATGAGCACCTTCACGCCGTTCTCCTCGCGGAAGATGACACGTGTGGCTTTCTTGCCCTGCTCAAAGCGCAGCGTGAACTCCTTCCACTCGTTAGTCATGCCCTCCACGTTGCCGAACTCCGCATAGACAGGGTTCTTCGGGTCGGTAACGTCCTGTGCGGTGTAGCCCAAGCCTACATAACCCGGCGTGTTGTTGGCGAGACGCGCGCGGAACGACACGAAGTAGATGCCGTTGTCGGCAGATGCGTCGAAAACGGGAGTGTTGAAGTGCGCAGCGATGTAGTCGTCAGCGCGTGTGTTGTTGAAGAAGATCATGCCACCGGCTGGGTATACCTGATACGATCCCCATCCCGGTGTCTGCGTATAATCGGGATTCACGCACGAGTAGAAGATGTCGTTAGACGGCATACCAGTGCATGTGTTGATGTTGAAAGAGAGGTCGGGGTTGTTCTCCGAACCCGAAGTCATCTTCGAGAAGTCCTCGTTGAGGATGATTGCCTGTTCGGCGTTCGCCTTTGCCGCAGGCTGCACAGTCTGTGCATTAGCGGTTTGCGTTGCTACTGCCGTCGGAGCGGCGAGCAGGACAGCAAGAGCTGCTGTCAAGCAATGTTTCTTGTTCATTGTTTTCTTTAGATTTGTTTATATTGTTGTTGCTTTTCTGCCCATTATCTGACGGCGCAGGCGGCGCGCCGGAATCCACGATGCCGCCCATCCTATCAGTATCACGGTGATGAACACTACGAGCACATCCACGTAGTGAACGCTCACGGGGTAGGCGTTGACGATAAACGTGCCCGAGCTGTCGCCCATCTTCACGAAGCCGAACGCCTGCTGCAGTCCGCAGAGCGCCAGTCCGAGACCGATGCCTATCAGCGCGCCCACAGCCGATATGATGCGACCCTCGTAGAGGAAGATGCTCACTATCTGGCGGTCGCTGGCTCCGAGGTTGTGCAGCGTGTTGATGTCGTCCTTCTTGTCGATGATGAGCATCGAGAGCGAGGAGATGATGTTGAAGCACGCCACGATGAGTATGAACGTGAGGAACACGTACGCCAGCACCTTCTCTATCTGCATGATGCGGAACGTGTCTTCCTGCTGCTCGAAGCGGTCGAGCACGCGGAAGTTCTCGCCTGCCGCTGCCTTTATCTCCTGCTTCGCCTCAGCGAGGTCGGTGCCCGGCTTCAGGCGCAGCTGCAGCGAGGAGAGCATTCCGTCCTGGTCGAAGAGCTGTCGGGCGAAGTAGATGGACGTGATGATGCGGTCGCGGTCGTACTTGTTCTGGTTCACCGCGAACACAACGCCCGGCGAAAGCAGCGAGTCGACCACGAAGCCGTCTGTCGGCGTGTCGAGGTCGGTGAGCTGTCCCTGACGCACGGGTGCGTAAATCTTAAGATAGTCTGCCCAGCGAGCGCCGAGCCCCATGTCCTGCGCCAGACGTATGCCCGGCACGCCGAAGTAGAGGTTGGCAACGCGCAGCGTGAACTCGCCGTCGCCGTAGAGTATGTCGCCGATGCGCGTGAGCTGGTCGAAGTTCTCGTCGACGCCCATCACCGTCACCATGCGCTGGCGGTCGCCGTAGACGGCAATCGCCTGGTCCTCCACCACGTCGGTAGCCACGTCTACGAAGTTGAGATGGCGTATCTTGTCGAGCTCCGGCGCGTCGGCGTTGACGGTCTTTCCCTTCGCCGGCACCACTTCTATCTGTGGGTCGAAGTTGGTGAAGAGCGACGCCACGAGGTCGTGGAAGCCGTTGAACACGCTCAGCACTATCACCAGCGCCATCGTAGCCACCGCCACGCCCGTAACGGATATGAAACTGATGACGTTGATGGCGCCCACGCTCTTCTTCGAGAACATGTAGCGACGCGCTACGTAGAATGAAAAGTTTCTCTTCAACATTACTTCTTCAACAGTTCATCAATACGTTCGATGTAGTCGAGCGAATCGTCAACGAAGAAACGCAGCTCGGGGATGATGCGCAACTGGTTGCGCACGCGTGTGCTAAGCTCGTAGCGGATAGACTTCTCGTTGGCAGCCACGTTCTTCAGCAGTTCGTCCGACTTCTCTGAGGGGAAGATGCTGAGATAGGCGGTGCAGATGCTGAGGTCGGGCGACACACGGCAGCGTGTAACGCTCACCATTACGCCGTGCATGGCACGTGTCTGACTCTGGAAAATAAGGCTAAGCTCCTTCTGCAGGAGGCGTGCTATACGGTTTTGTCTTGTTTCTTGCATAGTTCTTTTTTTGTATGTATTACGTTGTTTTTATATGTATTACGTTAATTATCCTACTTGTTTTCCGTTATTTATCCAATTTATGCAAAGTTACGGTAAATATAATAATGTACAAAAGTTTTTTAGTTTTTTTGTGGATATATACGAGAAGAGCCAGAACTCGAACGAGTCCTGGCTCTTGATATATGTATGAAGCGTGCTTAAAGCACAATCTTCTTCACGAATGTCTGCTTGCCCTTTGTCAGGCGCACGATGTACATGCCCGACTTGAGGTTGGTGTTGGCTACAGCCTTGCCGTCGACGGTGTAGACACTGATCTTGCCGTCGAAGTTCGGCGCGTCGATGTAGCCGTTGAGGAAGGTGATGGCAGGCATCTCCACGTTGTTGATGTCGCGGATGGCGGTCTCTGTGGGCTGCATCTCCTTGATAGGCACCTCAACCACGTTCTCAACGTACTTCGAGTTGCGGTCGATGACGAAGGCGATGAGCTTCAGGTTCTTGTAGTTCTTAATGTTTTTAGGCAGGTCAAGCTCAACAGTGTGGCTGAATGCGTCGCCGCTGTTTATCTGCTTCGGGAATACGTCGCTGATGCCCTCGTTCACCTCGTAGCCCAAGCGAGCCACGTGCTGAAGGTCAAGTTCTACCTCTTTCCCCTTTTTCTCCCAACCATAGTACGACTTCACCGAACCGGCATAGGCGTTTCTCTGCTTGTAGCCCGTCACGTCGTTCTCTATCACGGCGAAAGCCAAGCCGTAGTTGGCGTTGGTCTGTTCGCGGTTGAACTTCATGACTGCCGTTGCACTCACCTTCGAGTGGTTGTCGTCGGTGAAGTTGGCGATAGCGTCGATGCCGAGCACCGAGCCGCTGTTGATGAACGCCTTCACGTAGAGTTCATTTTTATCGGTAATGTCAAGACTGTTTGTACGGCGACGGTCGTAAGTGCCTTTGGGGAAGCCTCCAGTTATACCGTATGTGTATGACGGACACTCCAACTCTGTAGGTGTGCCGCTGTAGCAATGCTTTGCAATAGCCACAAACTGTCCTGGGAACTTTGTGTGGTTCTGCGATATCTCCTCGATGCCGCGCACACACCACGGGCACTTGACGCCTGTGTACTCCTCCATATACACACGCTTTACGTCCTGCACGTTGGCTGTGACGATTGTAGATGTGTATGTGTTGTTGCCGTCATAAGCGTCCTCCTCGCCGTTCACCTTCACGAGGCGCACCTTCAGATTCTCGCAGCCCTTCGCGTCGGGAGCGTTGCAAGTGAAGGCGAACTCGTCTTCGGCGCGTGCCGTTACGGTCTGCTCTACGTCGGCGAACTGCTCTTCTGAGTTGCCGATGGTGTAGCCGAAGCGGAGCGATGTTATCTTTGCAGCGGCGAAGTTGAGCAGCTTGCCCTTAATCTGATAGGTATCGCCCACGGCTGTTATCACCTTCTTCACGCCGCAGATAGCCACGTCTACCGGTATCTCCGTGCCTTCAACGCGCATCTGCAGAGCGAGAGCAGGCGCATTGTCTGGAGTCTGCTTGGTGTTGTCTGTCCATCCGCTACCGAAGTCGGTGAGGTTGCCGCCTTCGCAGTATTCGTCGGTCACACCTACGACGTTGATGTCGCTCGTAAACTCGTAGCCGATGTAGAACGGATCGCCGGTTATAGTATAGGCGTCGTCGAAGAGCACCGAGTTAAGGCCCTTGTTGCCCATATCCGCCATCTTCTCTGTAGCGTACGCACCGTTGAGGTCTTCAGCCACGAACGCCTTCACGGTCTCAGCCTTGTCGGTGAGCGAGAAGCGCATGCCGGTCACCTTCAGACCCTTGTACATCTGTGCCACCTCAGCAGGTATGTATATGGCAGCCTTGCCCTGACGAGTGCCGATGCTGCCGTACGGAAGGTCGGTTGCCGCCTTTCCGGCGTAACCCCAGTAGGTATATTTTGCGTTAGCCGCCGTCACAACGAGCAGCAGCATAAGCAGGAGTGAAGTTATCTTCTTCATTGGTTCTGTATTGTTTTAAATTGATTGTATTCTCTTTAGAATGTAATCTTCTTCACGAAGTTCTGCTTGCCGTCGGTGCCACGCACGATGTACATGCCACGAGCGAGCGAAGCGTTCTTCACGAGCAGTCCGCCTACGGTGTACACCTGCAGCTTGCCGTTGAAGCCGTCGGCAACGATGCTGCCGTTGCGCAGGCTGAGGTCGGGCGCCGGTGTAGAGGTAATGTCGGCGATAGATGTCTCGCCAGCCTCAAGCACGGGCACCTCAACGGCATTCTCCACGTAGCCGTGGTCGCCACGGTTGATGAGGAAAGCTACAACCTTGATGTTGTCGCGGTTCTTCACGTTCGACGGAACGTTGAGCACGGTGTTGTGATTGTAGATAGTAGTGCTGTACACGTCGTTCACGGGGATGCTGTTCTCGATGCCGCCGCTGATGCCGAAGCCTGCACGAGCCACGTGGTTGAGCGTTACGGTAGCCATCGAAGGCTTGTTCTCCCATCCGTCGAGCTCGCCGTATCTGCCACCTGCGTAACCGTTGTTCTGCTGATAGCCTGTCACGCCGTCCTCGATGATGGCGTATGCTATGCCGAAGCTGCAGTTGGTCATATCCTTTACGAACTGCACATTGGTGTTCACATTGATGTGTGTATAGTCGCCTGCCACGTAGTTAGCCTGGGTCTCGATGCCTGCGATTGTGGGGAAGTTATTGAGCACACCCTCAACGTACATGAGTGTTGTAGAGACATCGGGGTCGAACTTAGCGCGGCGGTCTACTGCTGCCTGCGGATATACGCCCCAGTCAGCATACTCGTACGACGGGCAGAGCAGTTCCTTCGGTGTGCCATCGAAGCCGTGCTTTGCGATAGCGATGAAGTTGTCGGGATACTTCTCCTTGCACTTCTCGATAGAGACGATGCCGCGCGGACAGTTGCCGCAATAGATGCCGGTAGCCTCCTCCATGAGCACGCGCTTTGTGATGGCGACAGATGTCATCATCACGTTGCACTCTGTAGCGTCGTTGGCTGGGTTGACGTCTTCATCAGCCACAACGCGCACCTTCAGCTTGTGTGTGCCCTTGGTCTTGATGCCGGGGTGAGTGAAGCTGAACACGTTCTCGCTGCGGTCGCCGAGTGTCTCGTCGAAGTCGACGAACTGCTCCTCGCCGCCGTCCACGCTGTAGGCGATGCGGTAGCTGTAGAGCTTCGTAGCCGAGAGGTTCACCACCTTAGCCGAGACGTTGAACGGCCCGTTCTCCTTTGTAGCGATGTCGCGCAGACCCATCACGCTGAGGTCAACGGGCAGGTTGTCTGCCTCGATGCGTGCGGTGAGCGAGAGAGCGTTGGCTCCGTTAGCTGCGTTGTCCACCCATCCGTTGCCGAAGTCGGTATAGTTAGAGTAGGCTGTCTTGTTGGCTACATAGCCTATGCATGCGTCCAGTCCGCTCACTTCGTAGCCGATGTAGAACGCCTCGCCGGTGATGGTATATGCTGCGTCGAACTTCACGATGTTGTTGCCCTTGTTTGCCTTGTCGCTCACCTTAGTGGCGAACGGCGTGGCGTTGAGGTCGGTTGTGGCGAACACGCTCAGCTTGCTTGCCTGAGCAGCTAAGCCGACACGCACGCCGGTGAGCTGACAGCCTTTGTACAGCTGCGCCACCTCCGCAGGGATATAGATGGCTGCCTTGCCGTAGGCTGAGGAGCCGTAAGCGCCGACGATGTCCTTGTCGCAATAGCCCCAGTAGGCGAACTTAGCGTTTGCTGCCGTCGCCATGAGCAACAGCATGAGCAGTAGTGTAGTGATTTTCTTCATATTATAGATGTTTATAGTTATTTCCTCAGGATGTATAATCTTTTCTATTATAGATGTTTAAAGCTTTTTCGAAGCGCAACAAAATTACTACTAATTTTAGAAAAAACGATGTTTTTTAGGCGTATTCTTTTGACATTTCGTAAAATTATCGTACTTTTGGAGGTACAGATGCAAATCTGAATAACTTGTACAACCTAAATTACTAAGATAACAGTTACTATGGAAAAGAAGATAACGCAAGAAAATTTTGAAGATACTTATGTTGACAGTATCGAGTTGGAGCGCATTGACAAGTTCGTGTGCGACGAGATGGCACGACAGATTCACCGCTACATAAAGGCGATGAAGGGCTCAAAGGCTATCATGCTCAAGTTTGAGGAGCAGCTGGCTACGCTCACCGTGCCCGAGAAGGAGAAGGCGATAGCACGCTACATCGACCTGAACCGCAAGGTGATTTCGGGTCTCGACTTCAAGGTGGTGCTCGCACGTGCCATGGCAAACTACTCTGACACGTTCGCCTACCTCGTTGAACTGGTGAACAACAAGCGCAAGATGGTGTTCTATCTGAACCGCATCCGCGAGAAGTACGAGCAGTATCATGAGGTGTACGAGGAGAACGGCAAGTTCGGCATCAAGGACCATCAGGGCAACGTGCTCGTGCCGGCTCACTACGACTTCCTCCGCACGCCGTATGTGTATGTCGACGACTTGCGCTCGCTGCCTGTCATCGCGCAGCGCGACGGCAAGATGGGCCTCGTGATGCCCGACGGCAAGGAGACCGTTGTGCTCGACTTCATCTACGACGACATCGAACTGCGCGACGAACCGCCCTATTTCGAAGCGTACGCAGGAGAGGAAAAAACATTGTTTGACCTTTAAGTTATGGACCAACTTTATATGCGCCGCTGCCTCCAGCTCGCTGCCAACGGACGCCAGAACGCCAAGCCCAATCCTATGGTGGGCGCCGTGATTGTTGCAGCCGACGGACGCATCATCGGCGAGGGATACCATGTGCGCTGCGGCGAAGGACACGCTGAGGTGAACGCCTTTGCTTCGGTGCGACCCGAGGACGAAGCGCTGCTCGCCGGCGCCACGATATACGTCAGCTTGGAGCCATGCTCCCACTATGGCAAGACGCCGCCCTGCGCCGACCTTATTATAAAGAAAGGTGTGCGCCGCTGCGTCGTGGGCTGCGTCGACCCGTTCGCTGCCGTGCAGGGTCGTGGCATACAGAAGTTGCGCAACGCCGGCATAGAGGTGACGGTGGGCGTGCTCGAAGAAGAGTGTCGCGAGCTGAACCGCCGCTTCATCACGTTCAACGAGAAGCGACGCCCGTACATCATACTGAAGTGGGCGCAGACCGCCAATGCGTTCCTCGACGACAACGGCAAGGCATGTGCCATATCCACGCCGTTCACGAAGATGCTCGTTCACAAGTTGCGCGCCGAGAACGACGCCATTCTCGTGGGTCGCGTTACCGACGAACGCGAACATCCACAACTCGATGTGCGCCACTGGGCGGGCAAGTCGCCGCGCCGCATCGTCATCGACCACAACCGACCGGCGTTCGAGGGCTTGGACTTCTCGAAGCCTGTCATTCCGCAACTGCTCGAATGGCTGCATCAGGAGAAGTGCCAGTCGCTCATCGTGGAGGGCGGAGCATGCACACTGCGCTCGTTCATCGAGGCTGACGCATGGGACGAGATACGCGTGGAGACGGCACCGTTCTGCGTGAGCGGCGGCACAGCGGCTCCCACTCTGCCTGACGACGTGCGCCTTGTGCGCCACGAGGTGTACGACCATAACATTATTGCCACATATCACCGCCGATGAACAAAGAACTCCCTATAGTGTTGCACAACCTCGCCGTTGGCTATTCAAAAAAGGGGGTGCACTTGTCTCAAGTGCACCAACAAAGCGATAAAGCCAATCAGGGGGTGCACTTGTCTCAAGTGCACCAACAAAGCAATGAAACCAATCAGGGGGTGCACTTGTCTCAAGTGCACCAACAAAGCAATAATGCCAATCAGGGGGTGCACTTGTCTCAAGTGCACCAGCAAAGCAATAAAGCCAATCAGGGGGTGCACTTGTCTCAAGTGCACCAGCAAAGCGATGAAGCCCAACGGTTGGTGCAGTTGAGACAACTGCACCCCCTGGATATGCGCTGCGTAGCCTCCGACCTCAACGCCACGGCATGCCCCGGATCGCTCACTTGCCTCATAGGCCACAACGGCACGGGCAAGTCGACGCTGCTGCGCACCATTGCGCACTTGCAGCCGGCGCTCGACGGCAGCGTGTTCATCGGTCCCGACGACATAACTATGCTTCGCCCGAGCCGCCTCTCACGAATGATTTCGATTGTGCTCACCTCGCGCCCCGACGCTCGCAACATGACCGTCGAGGAACTTGTTGCGCTCGGACGTGCGCCCTACACCGGCTTCTGGGGTCGACTCTCTGCCGACGACCGCCTCATCGTGCGCCAATCGATAGAGAGCGTCGGCATTGCGCCGATGGCTGAGCGCCGCGTGTGCAGCCTCAGCGACGGCGAGATGCAGAAGGTGATGATAGCGAAGTCGCTCGCGCAGCAGACGCCGGTGATTCTGCTCGACGAGCCTACCGCCTTCCTCGACTTCCCTGGCAAGATCGACTTGATGTTGCTGTTGCAACGTCTTGCCCACGAGGAACGCAAAACGATTCTTCTTTCCACTCACGACCTTGAGACAGCCATGCAGACTGCCGACCGTCTGTGGCTTCTCGCCAACGGCGCATTGCACGACGGCACGCCGCACGAACTCGCCGACCTTGGTTTCATTGACGATTATATTGGTCGGAAGAACGTTAAGTTCGACAGAGAAACGCTCAGCATACAAATTATTTAGGGGGTGCACTTGTCTCAAGTGCACCAACAAAGCCGAGCGGAGACAAGTGCACCCCCTACTGAATACTATTGCTTTGTTAGTGCACTTGAGACAAGTGCACCCCCTACTGAATACTATTGCTATGTTGGTGCACTTGAGACAAGTGCACCCCCTACTGAATACTATTGCTATGTTGGTGCACTTGAGACAAGTGCACCCCCTATTTTACTTTTTTACTTTTCTACGCCGTGTGCTGGCGTGTGCCCATACGAGCCTCAACCACATTCACCACATAGTCGCCGAGTTTCTCGCACTCCGACACGATATCCATGTACATTGTGCCGATAGCGTAAGTGTACTTGTGGTCGTTGATGTCGTTGATGTTCTGCGAGCGCAGCTGGTTGCGATAGTTGTTTATCTCGTTCTCCACGTTGAAAGAGCGGTTGATGTCGAGCGAGTCGCGGCGTCCGGTGAGCATCACGTTCATCTGTGTGAGTGCGTCGTCGGTGAGCTCCAGCATCTGGTGCAGGTGCTCGTACTGCTTCTCGGTGAAGTCTTCCTTGCCCTTCAGCTTGCGACTGAGCGTGCGTGCCACGTTGTAGCAAGAGTCGCCGATCGACTCAATCTCCGAAATCTCGCGGAGCATAGCGCGAATCTTCGCCTTGGTATCGTCCGAAAGATGAGCGTCGCTGACGTTGTTCAGATAGTTGGCTATCTCAATCTCCATGTTGTCCGAGATGCACTCGTACTTCTCTATACGCGTATAGAGCTTGTTGAACTTCGCCTCGTCCTTCACGCCGAGCAGTTCGCGTACCATGCCGAACATACGCTGTATGCGCTCTGCGAACGACTGAATCTCCTTCTGTGCCTCAAGCACCGAGAGCTCTGGCGTCTTCATGATTGAAGTGCCACCGATGTAACGCAGACGGAAGTCGTCCTCGTCCTTGCGGTTAGACGGTTTGATAACGTAGCATACGAAGCGCTCCATCTGCGGGATGAACCAGATAAGCACGGCTGTGTTGCATACGTTGAACGTGGTGTGGAACGCTGCGAGCACTACCGAGAGGCGTGCTGCGTCGATGTGGTCGGCATGCGGGTTGACACCCACGAAGCCGCACACCATGTCGATGAACGGATAGAAGCCGCAGAGCACCCATATCACACCGAATACGTTGAACGTGAGGTGGGCGAAGGCTGCACGACGCGCCTGTGTGTTGGCGCCCATCGCTGCGATGTTAGAGGTGATGGTGGTGCCGATGTTCTCGCCCAATACCAGTGCGATACCCATGTAGATAGGCAGCACGCCCGACGAGCAGAGCACCATGGTGATAGCCATGAGGGCTGCCGACGACTGCATGCAGAACGTCAGCACGGTGCCGATGCCGAGGAACGAGAATATGGTGAGATAGCTATCCTTGTCGAAAGAAGCGAAGAAGTCGATGACAGTCTGGTTGTGACTGAGGTCCATCTCCTTACCCGTTGCGCCGAGCGTAGAGATAGCGAAGAACATAAATGCCACGCCGAAGAGGAAGTCGCCGATGTAGCGGTGGCGCTTGCTGTAGATGAGTAGCAGGGCGATGAAGAACGCGGGGAACACGAGGTTCGCCATGTTGAACGAGAAGCCGAGCGTCATAATCCACGCCGTGAACGTAGTGCCGATGTTGGCACCCATGATGACGGAGATGGCTTGAGCAAGGGTTAGCAGTCCGGCGTTGACAAACGAAACGGTCATCACCGTGGTAGCCGTAGACGACTGTACCGAGGCTGTTACAAACATACCGGTCAGCAGTCCGGTGAAGCGGTTGGTGGTCATTGCGCCGAGAATATGGCGGAGCTGTGAGCCTGCCATCTTCTGCAGAGCCTCGCTCATCACCTTCATACCGTAGATGAGGAGGGCCAATGAACCGATGATCTTAAAAATAATCCAAATCGACATATTTTTTTAATATAATTTATGTGGCGTTTATGCGCGTTGTGTCGAAAAAAGAAAGTACCTTTGTTATTGGCAAGTTACTTAGTAAGTAGTTGAAAGCCTCTTTGGATAGATTTCAGTATAAAACCTTTAAAGCTTTAGCCAAATGAAACAGTTGATACAAATCCGTTGCAAAAATAATAAAAAAACTTTAAAAGTGGAAACAGGGAGTACACTTTCTGATATTTTTTCTCAGCTTGATGTAAAGATGCCTTATCCGCCGGTGAGCGCCAAGGTGAATAACAAGGTTGAGGGACTCCACTACCGTGTCTACAATCCGAAGGATATTGAGTATCTTGACGTAACGTCGGCGTCGGGCTCGCGTGCTTATACTCGCACGCTCTTCTTCGTGCTCTGCAAGGCTGTTCACAAACTGTTTCCCGAGAGCAACGTCGTCATCGACATACCGGTGAGCAACGGCTACTACTGCGACCTGCGCCTCGGACGCCCCGTGACGGAGGCTGACGTCGACCTTATCCGCGGCGAGATGCAGAGCCTGGTAGACCGCCATCTGCGCATACGCCGTCATCAGGTGCCCACCGACGAGGCGATACGCATCTTCGAGGACCTCGGCTACAAGTCGAAGGCGATGCTGCTGCGCACTACCGGTAAGCTCTACACTACATATTATGATATAGAGGGCTTCATCGACTACTTCTACGGCACGATGCTCGTCAACACGGCGCAGCTCACACTCTTCGGACTCGAGAAATACTACGACGGACTGCTGCTGCGCATCCCGTCGCGCGAGGACCCTACGCAGCTCGGCGCACTGGTGCGCCAGGACAAGATGTTCGACATCTTCCAGGAACACCACCGCTGGCAGAACCTGCTGGGCTTGTCTACCGTCGGAACGTTCAACGAGGCGGTCAACCGCGGTCTTACTACCGATATTATCAATGTGTCGGAGGCGCTGCAGGAGAAGAAGATTGCGAAGATTGCGGAGGACATCGCTCGCGAGTCGCGTGTGAAGATGGTGCTCATCGCTGGTCCGTCGTCGTCGGGCAAGACCACGACGTGCAAGCGCCTCTCCATTCAGCTGCTCTGCAACGGCATACACCCCGTGCCCATCTCGCTCGACGACTACTTCGTCGACCGCGAGAAGACACCGCTCGACGCTCAGGGCGACTACGACTACGAGTCGCTCTATGCGCTCAATCTCGAACTGTTCAACAAGCAGCTCTTGCAGCTCTTCGCCGGCGAGGAGGTGGAGCTGCCGCGCTACAACTTCCAGACGGGCCGCAGCGAGATGAGCGGCAAGCGTATGCGCATGGAGCCTAACGACGTGCTCGTGGTGGAGGGCATCCATGCGCTCAACCCCGAACTGACGGCGCAGGTAGACGAGCAACTGAAGTATCGTGTGTATGCCTCGGCGCTCACCACTATCCTCCTCGACGAGCACAACTACATCCCTACTACCGACAACCGACTGCTGCGCCGCATCGTGCGCGACTTCAAGTATCGCGGCTGCTCGGCTCGCGACACCATCCGTCGCTGGCCCAGCGTGCGTGCCGGCGAGAACAAGTGGATCTTCCCTTATCAGGAGAACGCCGACACGATGTTCAACACGGCGATGATCTACGAGTTAGCTGCCATCAAGACGCAGGCTGAGCCGCTGCTCGAGCAGGTGCCCGAGAACTGCGACGAGTATGCCGAGGCGTATCGCCTACGCAAGTTCCTCGGCTACTTCAACGCCATCGACCACACCGTCCTACCACCGACATCGCTCCTGAGAGAGTTCCTCGGAGGCAGCTCGTTCACGTATTAAGCCCCTCCCCACCCTCCCCGTCGGGGAGGGCTTGGTTAGCTGACAAAGAGGCTTAGTGCCCTCGGCTTAAAGAGGCTTAGAAAGGCTTAGAAAGGCCTATCAACAAGTTAGCAGACAAAGAGGCTTAGTAAGGCCTATCAACAAGTAAGCAAGCAAACAAACAACAACAATAAAAAGCCAAAAAACAAATGAAAAAAATCTTTTTATCTCTTCTTGTGTGCATCATGGCGCTCACTGCCTCTGCACAAGTGGCTCGTCCGAAACTCGTTGTCGGTCTTGTTATCGACCAAATGCGTTGGGACTACATGTATTATTACTACGACAAGTACGGCGAGGGCGGCATGAAGCGCCTCATGGCTGAAGGCTTCTCATGCGACAACCAGATGCTCAACTACGTGCCTACCATCACCGGCGTAGGACACTCCTCTATCTACACCGGAGCCGTGCCTGCTGCCAACGGCATCCCGGGCAACGACTTCTATCTCGACGGCAAGCGTGTCTACTGCACCGACGACCCTGACGCAAAGGGCGTGGGCACCGACTCTAAGGCTGGCTGCATGTCGCCGAAGAACATGCTCGGCACTACTATCGGCGATATGCTGCGCTGCGCTACCGACTTCCGCTCTAAGGTTATCGGCATCGCTCTGAAGGACCGCGCTTCTATCCTTCCTGCCGGACACTCTGCCAACGCTGCCTACTGGTACGACAAGTCGGTGGCTGGCTTCATCACCAGTTCTTACTACATGGACGCTCTGCCCGACTGGGTGAAGAAGTTCAACCGCTCTTCTGGCATGAAGAAGGGCTACGACCCGAAGTCGGGCTCCGACGGCGTTACGCTCACGTTCAACATGGCGGAGGCTGCACTGAAGAACGAGCAGCTGGGCAAGGGCGAAACGCCCGACATGCTCTGCATCAGTATCTCGTCTACCGACGCCATAAGCCACAAGACGGGCACATGGTTCTCGCCGGGCAAGGAGAACGAGGAGGTGTTCCTCACGCTCGACCGCGACATGAAGAAGTTCTTTGAGGCGCTCGACGCTCAGGTGGGCAAGGGCAACTATCTGTTGTTCCTCACTGCCGACCACGGTGGCAGCCACAACCCGAACACGCTGAAGGAGCACAAGCTGCCTGGTGGCGGTTGCGACATGGGCGCAAAGATGCGCGACCTCAACGAGAAGCTGAAGGCTGAGTTCGGACTCGACATCAAGTATGCTAAGGATATCATCGGCGAGAGTCTCTACCTCGACCACGACTTGCTGGCTCAGAACAAGCTCTGCCTTGAGAAGGTGAAGGCGGCTGCTATCCGCATCCTGAAGGCTGACACCGACCTGCAGTGGGTCATCGACTACGAGAAGGCGGCTTACGCTTCGGCTCCGCAGTGGGTTCGCGAGCGTGTTGTCAACGGCTACTATCGTGGTCGCTCGGGCGACATCATCCTCATGCCGCGCATCAACTACTTCGAGTGGCCCGTCGGCAAGGACTTCTATGGTTCGTCGCACGGCACATGGACTCCGGCTGACACTCACATTCCACTCGTCTTCATGGGCTGGAACATCAAGCCGGGTCACACCAACCGCCAGACTCACATGGACGACACAGCGCCTACTGTCTGCTCGCTGCTGCACATCCAGATGCCCGACGCTTGCACCGGCAACCCCATCGTAGAGGTTACTGACAAGTAAATAAGTACGCTAAAAAATCCTCCATATCTACCAGGATTGCTGTAACCGTCACGGTATGAGCACAAAAAGGGCTGGAAGATAGGTCTCGGAAGTGTAATATCTTCCAGCCTATCTTCCAGCCTTTTCTTTTATTCTCCCACAGATGTCACTGACGACACGGATTGTTAGACTGCGTTGAATCAACAACGGATTAAACGGATTTACTGCTGATGCTTTTTTTAACAACGGATTGAACGGATTAATCGGATTTACTGCTGCTTGGGAATAATTAACAACGGATTTATCGGATTAAACGGATTACTACTGCTGTATTAAGTTAACAACGGATTAAACGGATTAAACGGATTCCTGCTGCTACATTAATTTAACAACGGATTAAACGGATTTTTACGCACCCATCGAATCCGTTCAATCCGTTTAATCCGTTGTTAATTTAACGCGCCCTTAACGCACCCATCGAATCCTTTCAATCCGATAAATCCGTTGTTAACTTAACGCAGTCCTTAACGCACCCATCGAATCCTTTCAATCCGATAAATCCGTTGTTAACTTAACGCAGCCCTTAACGCACCCATCGAATCCGTTTAATCCGATAAATCCGTTGTTAAAAAAAATCGCGTTTATACAATAAACGTGTAGATTTACGTTTATAGAATATACTAACCGATAAAAATTGATTGCATTATGAGCGAACTACTTTATAAGAATGAGTCGTGGGCAATACGCCAAGCGGCTTTTGAGGTGCATAAATTATTAGGATGCGGCTTTCTGGAAAAGGTGTATCAGGAAGCATTGGCAGAGGAGTTCCGTCTGCGTGGCATTCCTTTCGAACGCGAGAAAGCTATACGCATACAATATAAAGGTAAGCTATTGGAACAGGAATACTTTGCCGATTTTGTGTGTTATGACAAGATTATTATTGAATTGAAGGCTCTCAAAGAAATACATGACGTGCATAAAGCACAAACTTACAACTATCTGCGTGCTACCGATTATGCACTTGGTCTGTTGATGAACTTTGGTGAACATTCGCTTGTAGTGGAACGTATAGTAAACTTCAATTCATCAAGAATCAACAGCGAATTAAAATCCGTTTAATCGGATTTTACGCAGCCAACAAGATTTTTTAACAACGGATTAGCGGATTAATCGGATTTTTTACGCATCAAACGATATTTTTTAACAACGGATTGAACGGATTAAACGGATTTTTACGCAGCCAACGTTAGCAGCATCTGCTTTCCAGGGAGTGCAAAAAAAGGGGTGCACTTTCGAGAAGTGCACCCCTTTAGAGTATTTATCGCTTAGCGTATGCTTCCAAACCTGCGTTGAGGAAGTCCATGTACTCAGAGATGTTCTCGTCGTACGAGCGGCTGCCGGTGAGCGGCATGCCCTCGTTGTCTACGAGGATGTACATCGGCTGAGTGTTAGAACCGAACTTGTAGCGCTGCAGGTAGCTCCACTTGTCGCCCACAGTGCGCAGCGTGCGCTTCGTTCCGTCGGTGTCCGTCACCTCCATCTGCTCAGGCAGCGGAGTCTTGTCGTCCACGAAGAGCGAGATGAGCACATACTTCTGGTTGAGCAGGTCAGCCACCTTAGCGTCTGTCCATACAGCAGCCTCCATCTTGCGGCAGTTCACGCAGCCGAAACCGGTGAAGTCTACCATTACCGGCTTGCCCTCCAGACGAGCAGCAGCCATACCTGCCTCGTAGTCGGTGAAGCGCGGATGCACCTCGTTCTTGTAGAGGTTGAAGTCCTGTGTGTTCATTGGCGGTGCGAACGCAGATACTGCCTTCAGCGGAGCGCCCCACAAGCCAGGAATCATATAGAATGCGAATGCGAGCGAAGCCAGCGCGAGGAAGAACTGCGGCACGTTGGTGCGGCGTCCCTCGTCGTCGTGCGGGAAGTTGAACAGACCGAGCAGGTAGAGACCGAGCAGCGAGAAGAGCGCTATCCAGAGAGCGAGGAATGTCTCGCGGTCGAGGATGTGCCAGCCGTATGCGAGGTCGGCTACAGAGAGGAACTTCAGTGCGAACGCCAGCTCCACGAAGCCGAGCGTCACCTTCAGCACGTTCATCCAGCCACCCGACTTAGGTGCCGACTTGAGCAGTGTGGGGAACATGGCGAACAATGCGAACGGCACAGCCAGTGCGATGGCGAAGCCGAGCATACCGATTGTCGGAGCCACGATGCTGCCCTCTGAGGCTACTGCCACGAGCAGGAAACCGATGATAGGACCGGTGCAAGAGAAGCTCACGAGCGAGAGTGTGAACGCCATGAGGAAGATGCTGAGCAGACCGCTTGTCTCCTCCGACTTCTGGTCCATCTTGTTGCTCCACGACGACGGCAGCGTAATCTCGAACGCTCCGAAGAACGAAGCGGCGAACACTACGAGCATCAGGCAGAACGCTATGTTGAAGATAGCGTTGGTAGAGAGCGCGTTGAGCGCACTCGCGCCGAAGAGCATCGACACTACGAGTCCGAGCGCCACGTAGATCACTACGATTGAGACGCCGTAGATGACAGCCTCGCGGATAGCCTTCTTGCGACTCTTGTTGCGCTTCAGGAAGAAGCTCACGGTCATCGGGATGATAGGCCATACGCACGGTGTGAAGAGCGCAACGAGTCCGCCCACGATACCTGCGAGGAATATGTAGAAGAGCGAGTTGCTCACCGGCTGGTCGTAGTCGTTGAGCTGGTCGATAACCGGTGTCCAGAGCTTCTTCACCTCTGCTTTGTCGAGTGCTGCGGGGGCTGCTGCGGCTGCGCTGTCTGTGGCTGCCACGGCTGCTGTGTCGGCGATAGCGGCTGCCTCTTCCGCTGCCTCCTCTTCCTTAGCTGCCTCGCCGTCTACGGCTGGCGACTTGCCCTGCTTGTGCAGCTCCACCTGTGTGGGCGGCATGCACATCTCTTCGTTGCACGCACCGAACTCGAGGTAGCACTTTATGGTGTAATTGGGCTTGGTGAACTTCACCTTCTGCACGAACTGTACAGAGTGCTCGAAGTAGCGCAGCTTCATGCCGAACATCGGATCCATCTCCGATATCTCCTTGCCGCGCGGTGTGAGCTTGCCTACCAGCTCTACGCCGTCTTTCTTGTCTACATGGAACGACGCCTCGATGGGGCCGTCGCTGCCGAGATTGGTGGAATAGACATGCCATCCCTTCTGAATCTTTCCGCTGAAGACAATCTCGCCCTCCGCGGTGCTGCCCGTCTTGAGTTGCGCTGTGAACTTCACGGGGTCATGCATCTGTGCGTTGCAGAACAATGCAACGAGCATCAGAAGCATCAGTGTCATCGCTTTCTTCATAAAATTAGTGATTCTGAATGTTGTTGAATTAGTTGTACTCCCACCGGGAATCGAACCCGGATCAAAGGTTTAGGAAACCTCCGTTCTATCCATTGAACTATAGGAGCAACATGCGGGTTTCGCAGGAGGCTGTCCTGCGAAACTTTAACACCTTATAATATATTGCACAATATAGGCTCGCAAATTTATTGATTTTTTCTGAATATAAGAAATAAAACACCTTTCTTTTATGTTTTATTATTAGTTGCCCACTCGTACAGCTTCTTGTAGAACGGATGAACGGTCATTGTGGCTGCCGAACCGAGTATGATGAGCTTCATTCTTGCGCGCGTCATGGCTACGTTCATGCGGCGCAGGTCGCGCAGGAAGCCTATCTCGCCTCCGTCGTTGTTGCGCACGAGCGAGATGATGATGATGTCGCGCTCCTGTCCCTGAAAACCGTCGACGGTGTTCACGCTGATGGCGCGGCGGTAGGGTCTGAAGAACTCGCTCTGGCGTATCATCTTGCCGAGCAGCTGCACCTGTGCGCGGTATGGCGATATGATGCCCACGTCGATGTGTTCGTCGAGGATGCGCTGCTTGCCCACCTTCTCGAAGTATTGCTGCAGGGTCTGCAGCGTCAGCTCTGCCTCGGTGCGGTTGATGCGTCCGAAGTTCTCGCCCACGAACTCCTCCTTGCCGTCTGCCTCCGACGTGTCTACCCACATCATCGGGCGGTCGTAGTCGAGTATGCTGCGGTGCTCTATGCCGGGCGCGGTCTGCACCTCGCCGCCGTAGAACCAGTCGCTCGAGAAGCGCATTATCTGCTCGTTCATGCGATACTGCACCTTCAGCAGCGTCACCACGTCGGGCTTTGCCTTCACGATGCGTTCCATGAGCGTGGTGCCGAGTCCGCCCTTCAGCGCCATGATGCTCTTCACGGTTGGGGGCAACTGGCAGTGGTCGCCGGCGAAGATGACGCGTCCGGCGCGGCGTATGGCTATCCAGCAGGCTGCTTCGAGCGCCTGTGCCGCCTCGTCGATGAAGAGCGTGGAGAACTTCTCGCCTTCCAACACGCGGTTGGCGGCGCCGGTGAGGGTGCATGCCACGACGCGCGCTTCGCCGAACAGCGAGGCGCGTATGCGCAGCTCTATCTCCGTGGCGCGACTCTTCAGGCGGTCCATCTTCTGATGCCACGCGTCCGACCGGCGGCGTTCGCCGCGCAGTTCTCTGATGGCTTTGCGTATGCTCCAGAGCTGCGGATAGTCGGGGTGCGCCTCGAAGCGTCGTTCGTAGCTGAACGAGAGCATCTTGTCGTTGACGCGTGCGGGGTTGCCTATGCGCAGCACGTTCACGCCGCGGTCTACGAGCTTCTCCGATATCCAGTCGACAGCCATGTTGCTCTGCGCGCATACCATCACCTGACTCTCTCTGCGCAGCGTCTCGTAGATGGCTTCCACGAGTGTTGTGGTCTTGCCCGTTCCCGGCGGTCCGTGCACCACGGCTACGTCCTTGGCGCGCAGCACCTCGTTCACGGCTTGCTCCTGCGAGGCGTTGAGCCAGGGCAGACGCATGGGTTCGAACGTGAGCTTCTGCGCCGGCGCCTTGGTGTAGAAGATGTCGCGCAGGGCGGCGAGACGCCCCGTCTTGGCGCTTATCACGCGGTCGAGGGCGTCGAACATGAGGCGGTAGCTTGTCTCGTCGAAGAAGAGCTGCAGTCCGATGGCTTCCGAGCGCTGCAGGTCGGCGATGCGCCCGCTGTTGGGCAGTGCCACGACGATGCGGTCGTGGTCGGCGTAGCTCACGGTGGCTGTGAACGACATATACTGTATGCGTTCACGGCGCGTCTTCTCGTCGCGTCGCACGGTGAAGAAGCAGACGGGTCGTCCCGGCTCGAAGTTATGCTCTATGTCCGAGTCCTTGGTGCGCGTCACCTCCACCACTACCTGGTTGAGCGAGTTGTAGTAGCAGTTGCCGATGGTCACGGGGAACCAGGCGTCGCCGCGCCTTATCTTGCGCTCCACGCCCATCGTCTCGGTCTGCTTTCTAAACTCCTCCTTCTCGTGGTTGTATTCTATCTCGAGAAGCATTCGCTGCTGCTGTAATGTCGTCATATCATTATTCTTTTTATTCTCCCACGGATTACACTGCTGATACTTTTTTAACAACGGATTTATCGGATTAAACGGATTCCTGCTGCTACTTTTTTTAACAACGGATTTAACGGATTAAACGGATTCCTGCTGCTACTTTTTTTAACAACGGATTTAACGGATACTATTTCCAGGGGGTGCACTTGTCTCCGCTCGGCTTTGCCGCTTGCCAGAGCAAGAAGTGCACCAACCAAGAAGTGCACCAACCAAGCAAGAAGACGGATTAACCGGATTTATCGCTGCTGTTTTTTTTAACAACGGATTAATCGGATTAATCGGATT
>CDZA01030759.1_pt1 | contig 48577 bp, 47 predicted proteins | sample 554881 | NCBI WGS metagenome assembly CDZA01 (sample SAMEA3182082, study PRJEB8094) | gut metagenome | biome: human; feature: gut; material: Stool; isolation source: human stools | place: Canada | collected 2012-12-04
GCCCTACGAAGAGTGGTTTATCACCGACTACGAATGCCCGATCTATGGCGTTCAGAAGATGCTTGGCGAGTACGAGAGCCTTGATAAGCTCAACTACCTTGCCGCTTTGATTGACGAGCTTTCCCTGAGCGATCAGGAAAAGCTCGTTGCCATTATGGAAGCCGGATGCGATGAAGTCAGCGACATTGATGACCTCATCAATCTGACTTTCAATCTGGATTGCTATGATGTTATGCCCGGTATCAGTGACGAGTCCGATCTTGGTTATTACTACGCTCACGAAATTGGTATTTACTCCGAAAAGGATCTCGGACCGTTGGCAGACTACATCGACTATGAACGCTATGGGCGAGACATTGCAATGGATGAGCAGGGGCGCTTTACCGATGCCGGTTATGTCCGATGCACCGGTGATAGCTGGGACAGACAGTTCGACGGTTCTCTGGATGACATTCCTGACGAATACCGGATCAGCGGCTCTGCTGAGTCTCAGGAGCAGGACAGCAGAATAACCGTTGTGGTGGTTGAACCGGAAAAAGCTCCGCGCATTGCCGATGTCGGCTCCGATCTCAAGTCTCTGCAAAGTATGGTGGGCGGTTGTATCGAAGCCGTTTACCCCTTTGATGACCCGGTTGCCATTGTCTGCAACGAGGAAGCCAAGCTCGAAGGTCTGCCCCTCAACCGCGCCCTTCGGGATGAAGACGGAGACATCTATGACATTGTTGCCGGGACATTTATGGTTGTGGGGTTGACGGAACACAGTTTTGGTTCTCTCTCCGGCGATCTTGCACTCAAGTATGCGGAGTTCTTCAAACAGCCGGAGATGTTTGCGAAGCTGGGGGATAAAATCGTGGCAATCCCCATGATCAGTGAGGAACAGCACAAGCAGGAAGCCGTGGAACAGAAAGATTTTGAGATGAATATGGACACCTCCGGTCTGGCAGTTGCCGGTCATATCGGTACTTGGCACACCATTGACCACAAAGAGGTGGACGGACACAGCTTCTTCCTCATGGAGCATGATACCTATGGAGACGATGCCGCCTGTATTATTGTCGATGAGCGCGGCAAGCTGGTTCTCGATCAGGTCTACAACGGCTTTGATGATGACACGCTGCGTCTTCTCAAGCTCGAAGTCATGGAAGTGCCGGAAATGCCCGATCCTGCGCTTTCCGTGCAGGACATGAAGAATTACGGCTACGCATGGGCTGGTGTTCTTCCTGCCGGTCAGGAAGCGGCTGAAAAGGCACTCGAAAAGGGCTGCGAGGTTTACCGTCTCTATTCGGATAACACCGAAGGCTTATGTGTGGATGCTAAGGAAATTGCCGACCACGCCGCAAAGGGTGGGATGCTCGGCATCAGCAAGGAAAGCTGGATGGCGGCACTTGAAAAGGAAAACTATCTCAAATCGGCTGAGATGGCAATGGAGGATGACTACGGCATGATTGATGGGATCATCAACAACGGTCCGAAGGAAGACAAGACTCTTGATGCCAAAGCCCCCGAAACCGGCGAAAAGTCCTCCATCATGGACAGGCTCAAGTCCGCAAAGGCTGAAAAGCAGAAGGAGTGCTGCCCTCCCAAAAAGCACAAAGGAGAGCTTGACTTATGAGCAGAAGCAAAAAATGGCGGCAGGAATGGTCGTTCTTCATCGGAGACAGCGGACGCCGGAGATATAACCGCTTTTGTGTCCGCTGCATCCACAGATGCAAACAGAGCTTTCGGACTGAACTGCTTGCCTGTCCGAGCTTCACCCGGAAGCATCCGCAGAGTAGACAGTTAGAGGTCGAAAATGGCTGAAATATCAAGCCTCCCAGCCTCGCAAACTGACTGCCCCTTGTGATTATATTCCCTGCGGGGATTTGAATTTGCAGCACAAATAAGTGTCGATTTCGGCACTTATTCTAATGCCCGTAAAACGAACGAAGAGCCTCTGTCGATGCCCGGTTGGGTGTCGGCAGAGGCTCTTTTTTGTGTCTTTTCCTTGAATTTTACCGCAAAATCATTCGCTAATCCATAGTATCGACATTAGCGTTTCTGTATCGCTGTGGCTCTAATCCATATAATATTCATGAGCGATTTAGAAAAGGAACAGGTAAACGCCCATGATTGATAAACGAATAGGAAAGCGCGTTAAGCAAGCCCGTGAGCGTCTTGGTATTACACAAGAGGATCTTGCAGAAAAGACCGGCTTAACCACAAATTATATTTCTACCGTCGAGAGAGGGATGTCATTTCCGCGTTGCGAGAAGCTGATTATTTTGCTCAATGGCTTGGAGACATCCGCTGATTCAATTTTCTGCGATGTCTTAGAGCATAGCGGAGAGGCAAAAGCCTCAGAACTCTCAAAGAAAATTGCTGATCTTTCTCCCGAAGCGCAAAAGCGCATTTTGCAAATGGTTGAGTTGATGATCCAGCAAGAGAAGGATAACATGAAGTAAGCTCATTGAAGGCTGCGTGATTTTTCACGCAGTTTTTTCTTTTGCCGACTTATTTCTACAAATTTCTTGATTTTCTATGCTATAATCTATGTATGAGCGATTTAGAAACACACGCTAATACATATAAGGAGATCAAGAATATGAAAAGTTGTGCCTTCACCGGACACCGACCTCAAAATTTGCCCTTTGGCTTTCGTGAAGATGATGAACGCTGCATTGCGCTCAAAAAAATCCTAAAAAAACAAATTGTCTCTCTGATTACAGATGAAAATGTCACCCACTTTATCTCTGGCATGGCTCTCGGCGTTGATATGTACGCCGCCGAGATCGTTCTGGAACTGAAGAAGACTTATCCATGCATTACGCTTGAGAGTGCTATACCGTGCGAAACACAGGCAGCCAAGTGGAATACAGCAATGCGCGAAAGGTACTATGGCATTGCCGCTCAATGCGATAAAGAAACGCTTCTTCAAACGCACTATACTCCTGACTGCATGGACAAGCGCAATCGGTACATGGTAGATCACGCTGATTACATCATTGCAGTATGGGACGGCAAGCCCAGCGGTACAGGCAAGACAGTGATGTACGCCCAAAGCAAGGGGAAGGTAATCATCAAAGTCAATCCGGCAACACTCACGGTTGAACGGTTGTAAATGCCCAAAAACGCCTCCACAAATCAATCCTTGCTTAAATCGCAAAAATCATTTCTAAAATACAAACGCAGTACACGATTCCGCGATTGTGGAATCCGTGTACTGCGTTCATTTTTTTGTGCAGCCTTTCACGGCTCAAGAAGAAGTCACTCTGTTTCGGAAAGTCGAATAGTGCCTCCTATGAACAGCGCATCGAGTCAATGAATTTGAATCGCCGGAAACGGTTATTCGTTTCTGCTGCACTGTAAAAGCCGAGTCAGAACTGAATAAGATTACAGGAGATCATTCAGTAAATTCATACACTTGACCTTCTGTTGGAGGTTTGCACTTCCGTAGACATTCAGTGTAAAGGACACATTCTTATGTCCGAGGATTTCAGAGAGCGACTTTATATCAAACTCCGGTATCTCAATCGCCCTGACTGCGAATGTGTGTCGGATCTCATGGAATTTTACCTTTTCCAATCCGTTTCGTTTCAGGAAACGGGTGAAGAACTGCCGATAAGTACGAGGCTCTGTCGGCTTTGTTTTGCCGGTCAAGAAGTAGTGGTTAGGGTTATCCGTGTAGAACTTCTTTATAATGTTCATCAGAAGAGACGGAACAGGGATCGTCCTTGCAGAAGTTTTCGTTTTGGGAGGTCCGATGTGAAGATAGGACTCGCCCTTCTTCTTGTCATAGATGCGCTGGACAGTCTTATTGATGCTGATGGTCTTATCTGTCAACGAGATGTCCTTCATCTGCAATCCGCAGAGTTCTCCAATGCGTACTCCGGTAAAGAGTGCAATGAGAATGCCAGCAGTCTTCCTGTTTAAGTTCATGTAGATACACTGAATCAGAGCTTGCTCCTGATCCTTTGAAAGAGAAACTACTTTCTTAATGCCAAGTTCCTTCGGGTACTCGATGAGATCCCAGTTCAGCAGCGGAATCGCCCTTTCTTTGTACGCAAACTCCATTGAAAGTCTGAGAACGAGGATCACATCTCGGATGGTCTTTACCGTTAGTCCTCCGGTCTTGTCCAACCTACCGGCATCATGGAGATACGAAATGTAGCGCTGGATGTCCGTTTCGGTGATGCTGCCGATCTTACGCTTGCCGAAGTATGGAATAAGATGATTTTCGGCAATCAGCGTAAAGCTGGCATGGGTTGACGGCGTGATCATTGGCTGCTTTTGATTTAACCAAGTGTTCACAAGCGTCTTGAATTGTGTATTGTTAGTCATATTGACCACCTCCACGAACATTATCCGTTGGAGGGATAATCAGGGCAGTATATTCCTCAAGTAACGGTCTTGAGAAGCGTCCGAAACTCCGGTTTCCGGGCTTCGATGAGCCGTGGAAGACAAATATATTTGACGAGATCTTTTCGCTTCTTCCAAACAATACGCTGTCGAGGGCAGACCTTGCCTCTTGCGGTGATGTCTTGAATGTTCATTATGGCGATGTTCTCATCAAATATGGCTCAATTCTGGATGTCGAATCAGATGAAATCCCATATATTGCCGCTGGAAAAGAAAGCAAAAAGCAATGCTATTTAAGCGATGGTGATGTCATCATTGCCGATACTGCCGAAGACGAAACGGTAGGCAAATGCACTGAAATCACAAACACAAAAAATGTCAAAATAGAAGCAGGATTGCATACCATACCATGCCATCCGCGGATTGCCTATGCACCAATGTTCCTTGGCTACTATATGAACTCACCTTATTATCACAAGCAGCTTATTCCGTTAATGCAGGGAGTCAAGGTTTTATCTGTTAGCAAGAGCAATATCGGAAATACACTTATTTCTGCTCCCGCCTCTTATCCGGAGCAGGAAAAGATAGTAGATCTGCTCCATCTGCTCGACTGTCGGATGCGTAAACAGCAGGAGGTCATTGATAACCTCAAGAAGTATAAAAGAGGTCTGCTTTCTGCCGTGTTCTCGCAAAATGTGTCCATGTTTTCAACTGCTGACTTTTATGCTTTTTCTGAATTGGCAGTGCGTAGAAGCGAGAAATACGATCCAAAATGCAATGCTCATGCCGTCTGTATCGAACTTGAGCATATTGAGCAGGAAACAGGACGCATCATCGGATCAACCTGTGCCGACTATCAAAACAGCATAAAAACAGTTTGCAAGCCCGGAGATGTAATGTTTGGCAAACTCCGCCCATATTTGAGAAAGTACGCATTCGTCCAGAAGGAGTGCGTTTGTTCATCAGAAATATGGTCGTTGATTCCAACCGACATCGTGATCCCGAAATATCTTTTCTATCTGATTCAATCAGAGGCGTTCATGAAAGCAGCTAATGTAAGTTCTGGAACGAAAATGCCTCGTGCTGAGTGGTCAACAATCGCAAAAAGCGGTTATCCGATCCCGTCAAAGGATGACCAGCAAGCGACGGTTGACATTCTTGAAACCACAGATCGTATTATAGTATCTCATGTAGCGTCTTATGATCGCCTTATCGAGTACAAAAAAGGATTACTCCAACGCTTATTTATATAAATAATTTCTGCAATAGTGCTTTGCGCAGCTCGTACAGCAGCCTAAGTTCTGCGTTGCTCTGATCTATCCGGTCTGAAATTGCAGCTAAAATTGCTATGATTGTCTTTTGGGAGAACGAATCTGGATAAGTTATTTCAATCTTGGATATTTCAGCCGCTTGAACATGAACAATGGACTTTCCTTGAGCTATACGAGCAATTCTATCATTAACCACATGATTTAAGATGTAACTCATAATTCGTCCATCTACTTGAGTGCAACGATAGATGTTGAGATCACCGGCAAGAATAATGTCCGGGAGCATTACGCAAGAGGCTGTGGATATTTCCTCCGGTGTTTCGCCAGAGGTGGGAATTATAACATCGCCAATTTGACTGTAATACTGTTTATCCACCGATGCCTGTGTTTTACGAACAACATTCGATATGACCTCGCTATATGTTGTATAAAGCTCTCCATACAAGATAAACGGAGTACCCTCTAAAGAAATATCTGCCTTAGATAAAGGTGCGCCCTTTATGAATGTACCGATGTCACCGATTCTTGATGTTGTCCACTTAACATTCTTGATGCTGCAATGTTTTGGGGATAAGAGTGTACGAACGACACCTCTTTTATACTTCTGATCAAGCAAGCAGAATGGAGCTATATGACCGACAAAATCCCTTGCAGTAGCGGAATATCTCTGCTACTGCAAGGGATTTACCTTTGCTACAAGCCTCTATTCGATTGCTGAAATAGACCTCAAGTAACGGTCTTGAGAAGCGTCCGAAACTCCGGTTTCCGGGCTTCGATAAGCCGTGGAAAGTGTTCAAGGCAGAAGAACTTTTTCAGAATATCACTGACAAGAATCACCCGGATGAAACTGTGCTGACAATCATTCAAGGAAAAGGTACACTTCCGAGAGAGCAAGCTGGTCGTAACATCCACTATGATGATGCGTCTTTATCTAACTATAAGAAGGTTGAACAAGGAGACTTTATTATTCATCTGCGCTCTTTTGAAGGTGGGCTGGAAATGGCAAATGAAGCTGGAATAGTCAGTCCAGCATACACCATCTTACGCTGCAAGCGTCCCCATTCAAGCCTATTCTATGACGCATATTTTCATACAGATGAGTTTATCAACCACAATCTTTCAAAGTCTGTTGAAGGCATCAGAGACGGACGGCAGATAAGCTACGAAGCATTTAAGTGGCTCGGAATACCATATTGTGAGCCAACTGAGCAAGAGAAGATTTCCAACCTATTTGCTGCTCTCAATGAAAGAATCGCAAAGCAGCGTGATTTGATCGAAGCCCTCAAGAAGTATAAAAGAGGTGTCATGAGAGCCATTTTTAGAGATAAATCCTTTGTTTTCTCAAAGGCAACTGTTTGGAAATCAATACGCTTGGGCGACGAGTGCGTGTTCTTTTCTGGAGGTACACCAAAATCAACTGATAGCAGCTATTACGGAGGATCGATTCCGTTTATCCGTTCTGGTGAAATACACGGAGAAAAAACAGAGCTTTTCTTATCCGAAGCAGGACTTCAAAATTCATCTGCAAAAATGGTGAGCAAGGGAGATTTGCTCATTGCGCTATATGGTGCGACCAGCGGCGAAGTCGATATTTCAAAAATCGACGGTGCAATCAATCAAGCGATTCTTTGCATACGCCCCTATGATATGAGCAAACAATATCTTCGGTATCTTTTAGAAGATAGCAAGGATGACATTATTAACACATATTTACAAGGTGGGCAAGGAAACCTCTCTGCCGAGATCATCAAGAACTTGCATGTTGATATACCCGATTCTACAGCTCAATCATCTGTTGTCGAGTTTCTTTCGATGATAGAGCGCAGAATTGAGATGTCCATTGCAGAATGCGAACAAATCCAGGCAATGAAGCGCAGTTCACTACAACAGCTCTTCATATAAAGAGTTGCTGTAACAAGGCTCTGCGTTGGCAATTTAGAAGCATTAGCATTCTTTCTTGAGTAGATATTTGAAAATCAAAGCTCATAAGAAAGGAAGCAATTTTTATTTGTGTTTGTTTATCAGGAACCATACATTTGAGCCTTAGCAATTTGTTGACGGCAAGACCGGGTTGCGCGCCCTGATCTGAATACTGACCAAGTTTCATGTAGTCGAGCAGATACAGCAAGAACTTAGTTTCATTTGCTTCGTTTGCTTGAACTGCAATGGCGTGTTCGGACAAGTAGTTTTTCCCCTGAATAAGACGCACATTTCCGCATAATGCGCCTTGTCTACCAACCACGACATATTCACCGTCATGGCTATATTGATTGCAATATCCTCGAATGCCATTACCACCGTAAACGGGAAAATTTCCAGTTTGGTGTATGAGCGTTGCTGAAATATTTCGTCCACTTCTGAACTCAGAACACAGCTCGGAAAGCGTATGTTCCGTCCATGAAGATGTAACGGCAAATGCCACGCTTTTGCCGGAAAGAATGTGGGCAACAGCACCTCTTTTATACTTCTTGAGGGCAATTATTACCTGTCGCTGTTTCTCGATCCGATTGGATAGAAGCGTCAATAGGTTTGCGATCTTCTCCTGTTCAGGTAGCGAAGGAAGAAAGAGTGATTGTTCATAGAGAGTGTCCCACTCAACATTTCTTCGACATACGCTTGCCCCTACGGTTGTCGCATTATAGAAGAACCGTTTCGCAGCATCGGACTTTATCCATTGGGCTATTAAATCAATAGAACATCCAGAAATGTCATAAGTTTTATATGCAGGAGAAATCATGCCGTGCTCAAAACGCTGATTTACATTGGCATTTCCTAAATGAAGATTTTGCGTTGACAGCACCATTGTTCCGTATTTTATCTTTTTGTAACCCTTATTGCTTGCACCACGCTGATGCCCAAAAAGTTCTGTGTTTAGGAACATACCTTCAATGGCAGCGGATAAAAGAACATCTTCATCTTCTACTTTGGTACGATTGCTAAACTCGTGAACAATGTCTCCAAATGCCGTTGCCTTCCATGGCTCATCGAAGCCCGGAAACCGGAGTTTCGGACGCTTCTCAAGACCGTTACTTGAGGATACATTTGCCATAATTATTTGCCCTCCACATCAAAGGGGAAATCAAGTCCCAGCTCATCGAAAAACGGTTTCAGTTGTGCGTCGATGCCCTTGATTTCAGCCTGAATATTGCGGATTTCTGCTGCAACAGCATTGAGGTCAATTTCCTCTTCCGGCTCAAAGGTATCAACATAGCGAGGGATGTTCAGATTGAATCCGTTCTCTTCAATCTCCTGCATAGTGGCAACATGGGCGTACTTATCGACATCCACACGATGCTCGTAGGTTTCGACGATTTTATCAATGTCGCACTCACGGAGGATATTCTGATTCTTTCCAGCTTCAAAGTCGTTGGACGCATCAATGAAGAGGATGTTATCAGAGTTGCCGTTGCGCTCTCTCTTGAGGACAAGAACACATACCGGAATGCCCGTGCCAAAGAAGAGGTTTGCAGGAAGACCGATAACAGCGTCCAGCACATTCAACTTTTGGATCAGGTGCTTACGGATCACTTCTTCGGCTGCGCCACGGAACAGAACACCGTGAGGCAGCAGGACAACAGCTCGTCCGTCTTCGTCCATGTGGTAAACCATGTGCTGCACAAAAGCAAAGTCAGCCTTGCTCTTAGGTGCAAGTTTGCCGTATTCATTGAAACGCTCGTCCTCCATGAAGTGCATATCAGCAGACCAATTTGCAGAATACGGAGGATTTGCAACCTGAACACGGAACTTCATGTCTCCGAAGCAGTCATGCTCAAGCGTATCGCCATTGTAGATATTGAAGTTGCGATACGGGATGCCGCGAAGGATCATGTTCATTCGGGCAAGGTTATAAGTAGTCGAGGTCAATTCTTGACCGTAGTAGTTACGCACATTTGCATAGTTTTTGAGACGAAGCAGCAGAGAGCCGGAACCGCAAGTCGGATCGGCTGCGTCCTTAACATCGGTCAAGCCAAGACAAGCAAGGCGGCACAGCAGCTCGGCAGGACCCGAAGGCGTATAGAACTCACCGGCTTTCTTACCGGCTGTGGCAGCGAACTGACCAATCAGATACTCGTAGGCATTACCCAACACATCAATCTTCGTGTCATCCACGCTGAAATTGATCTCGTCCAGCGAAGCAATGATTTTCGCCATGACAGCACTTCTATCTTTAACGGTATGTCCCAGCTTCGTAGAATCAAGCTGCATATCGGAGAACAATCCGTCAAAGTCTTCCTGCGAATCGTTGCCGATAGTGGATTCCATCAGAGCGTTGATTGCTTTCTGCAAGAACTCAATGTCGAAGGAACGGTTCTCAACCATCTTGACCATCTTGCGGAACAAATACTCAGGTTCGATGATGTAGCCGAGGTCACGCAGAGCTTCTTCTACGATGGCAGCCTTGTATTCTTCGTCATTCCAAGCAGCCTCGTAACTGATATTATCGTCTTTGAGAAGATTAACCATGTACTTCTCGGTCTTATCGGAGAGGTAGTAATAGAAGATCATGCCCAAGATATAGTTCTTGAACTCGTATGCCTCCATGTTACCTCTCAGGGCATTTGCCATCGCCCATAGTTTGTTGCAAAGCTCTTTCTGGTGAGCCTGAATAGAATTATCCATTGTTCTCTCTCCTTATTGGTATTTCTCGGTGTGCTGCCGGATAAATTCGACGATCCGGTTGACCAAAGACCTCTTCTTGAGCAGCGGCATGGGCTTCTCAATACGGTCACGGATGTTTCCTGCATCCATTGTGCCGGAGAACTCATATTCAGAAATGATGTCCGTCAGCATGGAGGAATCAATATCCTCAGTCTTTGCGAAAGCAACGATCTCTTCTCGTTTTGCTTCATTTTCAAAGTCGTTGTATGCAGCGTCAATCTCATCCGCACTTTCAAGTCCAACAACGACACGATCCAAGAACGCTTGAAGAATTTCAACCTTGCGAAGCAACTGCGGATTATCCGTCCTGCTCAATTCTTCCTTGATGTGCTTGATGTCGTAGTCCTTCTGCTTCTTGTCATCAAAGTGGATGTTGCGGATCAAGTTCATGATATAGGCAACATTGATGCGGTCGCTCTCCATGATCTCAATGCAGAAGTCCACATCATTCAGGACAGATACGACTTCTCGATCAGTTTTTTGCCGGGAGTAAAGCATCAGATACTTGCTCTTGTAGTCCTGATACTCCTGCTCGGACATGATGAGTGCATCCTGATCAAAGCTGAACTCAATGAATGTCTGCAAAGATTGGAGGTATTTTGTCAGCTCACGGAAAGTGATGACAAACTTCTTCTGGTCATCCTCGCTCTGCATGGTATCGACGGACTCAGGGTAGAGTGCCACTTCCTTGAGCTTCATAACCATTTCATTGAACTTCTCAACAAAATACTGATAGCCCGGAACGACAATGCCGGAGGTGTCCTGACTCTTGGAGAAGAGCGTCAGCGCATCATCTGTCCGTTTCTTGAGGTTGCGGTAGCAAATGATGATACCAAACGGTTTTGTTTCTTTCTCGACACGGTTCGTGCGAGAATAGGCTTGCAGCAGATCATGATACTTCAAATCCTTGTCCACATACAGCACAGAGAGCTGCTTGCTGTCAAAGCCGGTCAGGAACATATTTACGACAATGAGAATGTCCAGAGACTTCGTTTTCTTGCCTTTGACACGATCTGAAATATCCTTGTGATACGCGGAGAAGGTGTCGGTAGAGAAATTCGTGCCGTACATCTCGTTATAGTCCTTGATGATACGCTCCAAAGCATCTCGGCTATGCTCGTCCTTACCCTCAGCATCTTCGTTCTGCCCATAGGAGAAGATACCGCTGATGTTCAGATCGTGTTTGATCTTCTTGAAGATGTCGTAATATTTGACAAGAGCTTCAATGGAGGAAACAGCGAAGATAGCCGTGTACTGACCATTTCTCGTTTTGGCTTTGTGGTTCTGGACTATGTGGTTTGCAATGAGGGACATTCTCTCATCCGACATATAGAGTTCGCCAACATCAATCGCGTCAGCCAATGTCGGATCGTCCCAGTCAAAATCGCCTTCCATCGTCTTTATGTACTCAATATGGAAACCGAGGACATTGTTATCGAAGATAGCATCCTTGATCAGATAGTTATGCAAACATTCCCCAAACAGCATTTCGGTGGTCTGTGTGATCTTGCCCTCCGTCTTTCCGTTCACTTCAAAACGGGGCGTACCGGTAAAGCCAAAGAACTGCGCTTTCTTGAAATGCCGAACAATATCCTTGTGCATATCTCCGAACTGGCTGCGGTGGCATTCATCAATGATGAAGACAACCTTTTCGTCACGGTATGCGTCCATTACCTTTTCGTATTGAGGACGCTTAACGGCATTTGCCATCTTCTGCATCGTCGTGACAATGAGCTGCCGGTTCTTATCCTTCATTTGCCGCACAAGAATGTCTGTGCGATCTGTGACATCAACAGAGCCAGCCTCAAACTTGTTAAACTCTTCGGTGGTCTGAGAGTCCAAGTCCTTACGGTCAACAAGGAAGATAACCTTCTTGATGTTCGGATTGGCTGCGAGGATTTGAGCTGTCTTAAAGGATGTCAGCGTCTTTCCTGCACCGGTGGTATGCCAGATATAGGCGTTGCGATTTGTGAGCGTAGCCTGCCTTATAAGGGCTTCTACGGCATACACCTGATAGGGGCGCATAACCATCAGAATCTTATCCGTATCGTTCAGGATGGTATAGCGTGTCAGCATCTTGATGATGTGATCCCTTGCCAGAAAAGAGATTGAGAAGTCCTTCAGGTTGGTAATACGGATGTTGTTGAAATCCGTCCAGAAGAAGGCGAGGCTATACATCAAGTCCCTGTCGGAGTTGGCAAAGTATTTGGTATCAACGCCGTTGGAGACAATGAAAAGCTGAATGAAGTGATATAGTCCGTTATAGGAGTGCTTCTTATAGCGCATGACCTGATTGACTGCTTCTCGAATGTCAATCCCCCTGCGCTTTAACTCGACCTGGATCAACGGCAAGCCATTCACAAGAATCGTTACATCATAGCGGTTGACATACTTGCCTACAACCGTTGTCTGATGTGTAACTTGGAAGATATTCTTGGTGTGATCCTGATCGAAGAAGGAAAGGTAAACCTTCGTCCCGTCCTCACGCTCAAGGACAAACTTGTCTCTCAGAATTTTTGCGCTCTGGAACACGGACTTTCCAAGCATGAGGTTAAAGATACGCTCCCACTCTTTATCGGTGATAGGCGTATCAAGTTTGGGCGCATTGAAGGCTTCAAACTGAACTTTGAAGTTCTCCACCAATGCGTCATAATCAGGAATATCGACTGTGCTGTATTCCTGCTTGTTTAGCTGCTCTATGAATTGTTGCTCAAGAGCCGCTTCGCTCTGGTATGCCATATCTTCATCTCCAATACTTGAGGATCATTTTTGGTTGCCAACCGATCCTCATTTTATTCTATCACGGCTACTGTCCGATATAACGGACTCATTTTCGTCTTATTTCCAATGTCACATTGCCATTATCCGCAATGGACATTTGCATCGTTTTCAAATACTTGTCCACAAACTGTTTCTGTTCCGAAGAACTCATTTCAATTCGAGTCGCTCTTAACGCCTCTGTGAACATCTCGTAGATATTCAGCCGCACCGCCTGATCTATGTAATGATACATCTCTTTGAACAGTGCGCCGATCTTAATATCCTCTGCATTGCCGGAGTAGAAGTCATCAATGTAGCAATAGAATATACCGGCATTGACAAGTGCGTTCTTCAAATCCGGTCCACAGTTTTCGCGCTCTATCATGACAAGGAACCGAGCCTCCGGTAAAGAAGAAATCAGTCCCCAATAGTCGGAGTCGCTGGACACCAAAATAAAGGAATCCACATTGTTTTTGTAATGCTCCTGACAAGTTCGGGCAATCAGCATCACATCGACCAGAGACTTGTTCTGCTTTACCCGTTCGGTCATCATGTGTTCGACCGGGATGTGGGTAAAACTATCCAGAATACGCCAAGCAGATGCACTATGCACATCATCAAACAGGATGATGGATGCTATCTTCTGTGTGTACTGATAGTCAAGATTCTTGAGCGTAGCGCAGAGCTTGTACGGATCAGAGTTTTCACAATCTACCACTACGACAACCTTTTCGCTGCTACCAATAAACTCGTAGATGCTTCCTTTAATGTAACTTCCAGCATCAGAAACTTTACTGTACTCTGTAAAGTAGTCACCGTTCATTTGATAAAGCAGCGTCACGAATTTTTTATCGTTATAGAGCAGATTACCGACATCCTCCGGTTCCCAGTTTATATACATCTGGTAAGGATAAAAGAGCAAGTGAGCGTAATAAATATCTGCTGCTGCTTTTGTCCCTTCCTCTTTCAAGCCATCTGGCATGAGAAAGAGGTTTTTTACATACAGCCAATTCAGCCAAAGAGGAAATAGCTTCTTGCAATTATTGATCCGATCAGAAATCAGCTTGTTTATCTCAACGATATGCTGACTTAGCTTCGTGCTGGACTTCTTTATAAAACTAATGCCATCCGCATTTAGTTGTTGAAGGCTATCCTGCGGCACATATTCCGGCATACTGCTGATTGAGAGATAACTAAACTTCATGCGCTCGTTGATATGCTTGAAGTTTCTTTCAATCGCTGTCCTTATGATACACAAATGACGGATTATCCGTGCCGTTTTGTCTGCATCAAGTTTTTCGTATATCTCTATTTTGGGTGCTTCATGCTCATTATCAAAAATTCGTTTCGGGACACCAATCAAATATGCAACCTTAGAAACAATTTCATAGGTGCTGTCTTTGTAGGTGACTCGATCATCTGTGGGAAACGCCTCCGCTTCAACGAGGGCATTTTTCTCAGTCACAGCATTCTCAAGGACATCCATATATGCTCCTTTCGCTGAGGTATTTTTCTCTACCTATAACAAAATAGCCGCACGAAAACTCGGACCTACTTCTTGCCCGTTCGCACAGCTTCACATATATCTCCAATGTCACAATTCAAATAGTCGCAAATGCGCAGCAGAACAGAGAGAGCTACATCCTCGTTCTTATTGAGCTTACTCATCGTGCCAGGAGACAGCTCTATATCCTTGCGTAAAGTTGATTTTGGGATCTCTCTTTCAATGAGCATGACCCATAATTTCTTATAGCTTATCTTCATAAAAGCACCTCTCTCAAACGCTTATAGTGAGACTCGTTATATTATACACCAAACGCTTCAAATTTTCAATACGATGCTCCAAAAATTCAAAATATATTTCAAGTTCATGGAGCGCATTACGAAGAAGAAAGCCTGAGCCGATTTATTCATACGGCTCAGGCTTTGGTGGTTATTCCAACTCGCTACTTTTGGCTTTTTCATGCTCCTGTGAAAGCGTTGGACTGAGGAAATCATCGACATTTGCCTTCATGGTATCAATCACTTTAGCCTCTTTTTTGAGCCTTGCTCGTTCGTCGTAGAGACGCTGCTGCTCTTCCAAAAGGCGTTGCTGCTCGGCTTGCAGAGACTTCATACTTGGAAGTTTTTCACCATCTTGCATAGCAAGCAATGTACTCTTTGCTGCTTCAAAAACGACAAGCTCTGCCTCGTGCGCAGCTCGAAAACTCTGCTTGTTCTTCGTCTTTGAGTAGGCATCATAGACCGGCTTAAGCTTTTGATAGGTTGAGATATTCTTGATAAGCGGCTGCACCTTTCGGAGCTGCGCTTCAACGACTTTCAAGTCAGCGCCGGTACGCTCATAAGAACTATGGATGTCTTCGACTTTCTTTTCAAGATCGGCATATTGAAGTAGCTCGTTCTCAGTGAGGTAATTGAGCGTTCTGGCGGCTTCTTTGAGGATCTTAATCTTCATAGAATGCTCAAAGCCCTTGCTGTCGATCTGCTTAATTCTGTTTTGAATATCGCTGATGAGAGAGATGTTCTTCCTACCGTTCTGCATCTGCCGTCTGCGGGCATTGCGTCCTTGAATGCGTTCCTTGATCCGGTCCTCGGTGTAGTTATCTCCGATGGTTTTTGCACGGGTGAAACGCTCTTGCCCTTCGGCACGGAAGGAGATGTATTTGCCGGCTTTGATTTCATATCCGGTGTCCTGCATCAGCTTCAAAAACTCATCGTAGTCCTTTGCTGTGACCACACAGCGATCAATGGTCTGCTTGAGTTTTTGCTTCCAACTTGTACCGCGTTTGGCTTCGGTGTATTCCTTGTAGTCCATGCCTTTTCCCTGAGAGGGAGGAATAACTGACAGCCCGTGTTCAGCACATATCTCATCACTGAGCTGCCGCATCTCACGATAAGTTTTCTTATTGCTTCGGTACGCATGGAAGTCAACATAGTTGACAGCGTTAAAGATAATATGATTGTGGCAATGCCCCTTGTCGATGTGCGTTGCAATCACATACTCGTACTTTCCCTTGAGCCATTTGTCGGCAAACTGCTTACCGATTTCATGCGCTTGTTCCGGCGTGACTTCATCAACCGCAAAGGATTGGATCAGATGTCGGGCGATCACCTTCGGCATCTGCATTCCTTGTTGAGCAGCAAGATTTCTTGTCCACTCAAATTCCTTCGCTGCGGCATCGCTGGCAGCGCAACCATAGGAAGAGACATAGAGCTGGTCATCTGTTTTCTGCGGATCAAGAATGTATGCGAGAGCCTTGTTCACAGTTCCTCGGATTGGCTTGATTTTAGTAATCGCCATATCTCAGCCTGCCTTTCTTTCAGCTCTGCAACATCGTCCTCATAGAAGTGTCCTGTGGAGTTGATTCGGCGGCAAATGTGGTTGATATTTGCCGCTGCGCGAGATACTGCTGCGGCAAGTTTCTTCTGCTGCGTGTAGTCCACTTTGATGATGTAACCGTCAATCGCCATCTTGCGAAGATACGCTCCCATGTTGTTTGTACCAAGCTGTTTCATCTTTCCTTTGATAATCCGTTTCTCGTCATCTGAAACAAAGAAGAGTATCTGATTTGGTCGTGTTCTGTTTGCCATAAGCGGTTTGTCCTTTCATAAAGATAGAGGGTTTGGGAGACATCCCAACAAGCATTTTCTGGATTAAGGGGAGGGTTTCCTTAATCCAAAATCGCCGTGTGTATATACACCGGCTGTGCTTGCTATTCTCTAAAATCGTAATCTTAGTTGGAAGTCCCCCGTAAAATACCCCTTCGTAATACAACGGACAAATTCCGCGTTTTTGTCTCACGCATAAAAGAAAAAGACGCTCGAAAGCGTCTTTTTAGTATTGTTCAAGCGATGAGAACGCATCACTCTCAATGGTCAGAATGTCATCCATCGGAATCTTTGTGCCGTCCTGCATGGTAATCAGCCGTTCAAAATCATCCAGCTTTTTCACGATGCCTGTTGCTTCAAGATAAGCACCACCGGCTTTTCTCTCATCTGCTTTGAAATATGTGACTGCTACCTCCGGCTCATCTTCAAGGTACTCCACAAGAAACTGAAACTTCAAATTTAGGCTATGGAGTTCTTCATCATCCAACTCAATCTTTGTGTCGGTCAGACGCCCGGTTTCTTTGATAGCAGCATCATAACCAGTGAGAGCTGCGAACGGAGAAAACTGAGCTGCACGATCTGACATCGGCATCTGCGGTCTGGTTGCAGAGACATGGTGAGGCATATTAAGAATATCTCCATATTTTTGCTCAGAGTAATTCATGCCGCACCACCTTTCTTTTAGATCCTGTTGTATATCTCAAGTGTTTTATTACGAAGCTGCTGTAAGTGTTGGTGTAACTCCCATGTTTGATTTTCGTCTTCACTCAATCGTTTAGCAATCTCTTGGAATTTGCGTTCACGCGCGTAGTCATCGGATATGTAAACATAGTCAATAAAGCATTGGTGACACCAATAATTTCGGATTTCTCGAATTTTCTCCAACAACATATAGTCCCGTTTAGTAAGATCGGGGTGTCCATCGCTATAATCTAATTCCTTTACTTTTTTTATCATTGACCCCAGATTTACTTTTTCAAGAGCATCAAGGTTTTTGTCAAAATCACCCTTGCACATTCCGGCATAAATCAACTTCAAGTCATGCTCAATACACTGAACTTGCATTATCAACTCACTGTGAATCAGTTTGAATTTGTCTCGTGTCATATCTATTCTCCTTACGCCTTATGCCCACCAATCTGCTCATTGCGGTCCTTTGCGGTTGCGCCTTCCTCCAAGTTCATGCCTTTGAGTATGGCGTTCTTTCCATACTTCTTCTTGATGATGAGCATTGCCTGTTGCATTTTCTTTTCCCGATCCAGCTCTGCTTTTTCGCGCTTTCGTTGTGCTTCTAAGGCAGTGAAATCTGTGAAGAGATCAAGCTGCTCATAGCCTCCGTTTTTCACTGGCGCGTCTGCTTCTGGAACAACATGATTTGCTGTGATATTCAGCCGACGCACAAGAAGATTCTTGTCCACGATCCTATCAAAGAGTTCTGCCGTAGCACACATTATTTTCTTCGTAGATGATGTGTGACCGTCAAGATTGATTGAGCCGTGCGCCTGTTTTGGTATCTGCCGTCCGTAATGGTCTTTTACAACTGTCCCGTGATATTTTCGGCTTCGTTCGGGATCGGTGAGGTTTTCTATATCGTAGCCAACTGTGATGACGATTTGATCTGTCACAAGTCCTTTGTCCACCAAGTCCAGCACGAGAAGATCAGCCATCTCACGGAGGACGAGCTTTGCCTTTTCAGCCTCATAGGGGCAATGCAGGACTTGTCCTGAGCCTAAGCTGTTGGTGCTGGGCTTGTAGGCTTTGATTGCTTCAACCGTGCAAGGCTCCCAGCCCCACGCATGGTCGATCAGCAGTTCTGCGTTCTTGCCGAAAAGTTTGTAAAGCAAGTCCTCATTTTTCGCCGAGCATCGGGCAACATCGCCCATCGTAAACATTCCGTTTTCTTCGAGCTTCTTTGCATAGCCTCTACCGACTCTCCAAAAGTCTGTGAGCGGCTGGTGCGTCCAAAGCTCACGGCGAAACTTCATCTCATCCAACTCTGCAATACGAACGCCGTTTTTATCTGCCGGAATGTGCTTTGCCACAATATCCATCGCAACTTTGCTGAGAAAAAGGTTTGTTCCAATTCCGGCGGTTGCGGTGATACCGGTTGTCTCAAGCACATCCAAGATCATCTTCATCGCAAGGTCATGTGGCGTGAGATGATAGGTGTTCAGATAATCCGTCACATCCATAAACACCTCGTCGATGGAGTAAACCACAATGTCTTCCGGCGCAACATACTTCATGTAGACCTCATATATCCGCGTACTGATCTCCATGTACCGAGCCATTTGCGGCGGTGCGATGATGAAGTCAATCGCAAGCTCAGGATTAGCTTGCAGCTCAGAAAAGAAATGCGATGATCCTTCGAGCTTTCGTTTCGGTGCATCGTGCTGTCTTCCTGCGTTCGCTTCTTTGACACGCTGCTTCACCTCAAACAATCTGCCGCGTCCTGAGATGCCATAACTCTTGAGGGATGGGGTAACAGCAAGGCAAATGGTTTTGTCAGTCCGGCTTTCGTCCGCGACAACAAGGTTTGTGTCCAGAGGATCTAAGCCTCTATCACGGCATTCGACGGAGGCATAGAAGCTCTTGAGGTCGATGGCAATATAGGTGCGTTGTTTCAACTCCTGTGCCTCCTTTTTATCACTGCATCAGTTCGCCAAACTGGAATTGTTTACTGCTTCTTCTTTACAACGAAACCAATAACGAACAAAATAATTGCAGGAATTACCAAAAACAAAGCATTTACTAACACCCACAAATAAAAAGGCGCAGAGTTTAGCGATGTTGAGTATTGAGTATAATCAACGATGCTCTTAATAACAAATACAATCAACAGAATGAGACTCACAATGTTGCATATCATAGGTACTTTCTGTTTCATTCTAAACACCTCAATAAATTCCGATTTGTTTCGTAAATTCTCTTCCCAAACGCATACGATTCCTGCAAACGCTCTGTCCTATCAAAGCGGCATCGGCGTCCGGGCGATCAGAATGACCGCCAGAATCGCGCCCACAAATGCCGATGCTCCTATGGCTGCCAACACCTTTTTGCTGAGTTCCTTCTTCGCGGCTTTGCAGATCAGAGCGGCGCAAGCCATGCAGACAGCCGCAGCAGCAAGTGCAATGCCCAGCGTTTCCCATAGCCAAGAAAGTTCATGTAGGATTTTCATGCGATCATCATCTCCTGTTCGTTAAACTGGAATTTGTCCTTATAAAACATTTACTCCGTAACCGCAATCTTGATCACGCCGTCCAGATGGTTTTCAAAGATGCGGTATGCCTCTTCAATATCTGCAAGAGGGTATCTGTGCGTGATCAGCGGCGTTGTATCGATCTTGCCTTGCTCGATCAGGTTTAGGATTTCCGCGCAGTCGCAGCCATCCACACCTCCGGTCTTAAAGGTCAGATTCTTGCCGTACATATCGGGCAGAGGGAGTGCCTGCGCCTCGTCGTAGAGAGCAACCACCGTCACAACGGCATTAGGTCTGGCACACATCCACGCAAGTTGGAAGGTGTCCTTCGCTCCGGCGACCTCCAGAACCACATCCGCGCCGCCGTGATCCGAGTTGGCGTGGACATAATTCTCACATTCCTCCGGTTGGCAGAGCAGCACATCAGGATAGTGTTCCTTGACAAACTGCACTCTTGCCGGATCTTTCTCGCATACAATGATCCGCTTCGGCTGTTTCAACATCACGCAAAGCAGCGTACAAATACCGGTCGGTCCTGCACCGATGATCAAGACGGTATCTTCACTTGTAATCTCGGAGATACGAGCCGCCCAGAATCCCGTTGCCAGAATATCTCCTACGAATAACGCCTGTTCATTGGTTACGCTGTCGGGGATCTTGTTCAGTCCCTGATCGGCATACGGCACTCGGACAAACTCAGCCTGTCCGCCGTCGATGCGGCAGCCTAACGCCCAACCGCCGTTTTTGTCGGTGCAGTTGTTGACAAAGCCATGCTTGCAGAAAAAGCACTCACCGCAGAAGGTTTCTACATTTACCGTTACCCGATCACCGGGCTTGACATTCGTAACTTCTGCGCCGACTTCTTCCACGATGCCAACCATCTCGTGACCTACGGTAATACCGGGAACGGCTCTCGGCACAGAGCCATGCTTGATGTGCAGGTCACTGGTACAGATGCTCCCCAGCGTTACGCGGACGATTGCATCCCGTGCATTTATGATCTGCGGCTTCGGCTTGTCGGTCAGGGCAAACTTGCCATGTTCAATATAGGTTAATGCCTTCATTTGTTTTCCAGCCCTTCTGCCCATTTTGCAAGGTCAGCACCGCTGACGGATGCCTTGAAGACCTTGCCGTTCAGCAATTTCGCTCCCTTGCAGCTCGGCAGCAGCTTTTCGTTGGTCTTGCCCATATCGCTGCCACCAGAAGTTGCAAACGGGATGATAGTCTTGTCGGTCAGATCATAGCTTTCAAGAAAAGTGTTGATGATCGTCGGCGCAACATACCACCAGATCGGGAAACCGACAAACACGGTATCGTAGTCGTTCATATTGTCGCGCTTACCGGTAATGGCAGGACGGGATGCCGGATTGTTCATCTCAATCGTACTGCGCGATTTCTTGTCCATCCAGTCAAGGTCAGCTTTGGTATAGGGTACTTCCGGCTCAATGGCGTAAAGGTCTGCGCCGATAGCCTCGGATAATATCTCTGCCACCTTTGCGGTCACACCGCTTGCAGAGAAGTATGCAACTAATTTTCTGCTCATAAATGCCTCCAATTTTATTCGTCTTGATCCAGTCCGCCGTTCAGTACAAGGTACAGCAGTACCTCCATCATGTCAGCGATCTTTGCAAGTGTAATATCTTCATCTTTAGACTTGATAATCAGGTGGAAAACTGCATAGAAAACATCGTTTCGATCAAGCTCGGTTTCGGTTTCAAATCGTCCGAGAAGGTTTTCGATGCGTTCCAAATCCGGTCTGTCTTCCGGCTTGAACGAATCTTGCATTCCCAGCAAGGATGCAAGCCGCTCATCTTTCATGATTGCATCGTATTCCACAAGCTGTTTTGCTTCTTCCGGCATCAGCTCATCAAAGTAGTTGATGAAGATGTGGACACGAATGCCACCGTCCTTGTCGGGAGAGAAGCAGATGGAGTGCGACTTATCCGCGATCTCCTTCAAAAATCCGAGGTCTTCCGGATCACCAAACTCTGCGAAGGGAAGAAACATATTGATTTCAGAATGCCAGTGATGGTAGTCAACAATTCCCTCAATACGACCACGATGCCGTTCCACAAACGCATCGCAGCGTTCCAGAAGGTACTCATAGTTCTTCTTGTCCTCAGGAATGATGATCTTTGGTATTTTGTCCATTGCGTCGGAGTACGCTTTCAGCATACCTCCGTTGACTGCACGGTCAAATACTTCATCGCACCACTCATCGTATTCACCTGACTCAGCTTCTCGATAATCCCGCTCAAAGATAATATCGTCCATAGCCTTACCCCTTTATGATTTTCTCAAGCTGCTTTTCGGTCGCAGCAGGAAGAAGTAATTGAAGGTGTCTCAAAATACGCTTTCTGGATTTTTGCGGATCTTCCCCGTATGCAGATGTGATGAAGTCATAACCAAAGATGACTTCCGGTGCTGAATACTCTGCAACGCCCCAACCGTAGGGCTTACCGTATTTGTCCTGCATATAGACGAAATCTGCAATGCAGACATAGCTCTGCATTTGCAGCCGTGTGATGCTTGTTTCAAAGCCAGTGTTTCCGCCCTTGCGGTAGTTCCTGACTTCTTTCAGACGCTTGGAAAGGATTCTGCCTTCATCTGCTATGGTTTCATAAAGCTCCTTGTCCTTGTAGGATGCCAGACCGTCATCCCAACGGGCGTCAAAATCATAGCCATCGCGCCGGAAGTTTGCAAAGTCAGGAATCCACTCTCGGCTCACGAATCCAGCTTTCTTGTTAAATAGTTTTCCATAGAGGCATTTGCCGCTCCGTGCTGCCGGTCCTTTCCATTCCCACGGACCGTCCGCGTCATCTGCAAACCACAACTCCGGTGGGCATAGCTCTTCAACAGAGAAACCGGGAATCTCGTTTCGGAAGAAGGGCAGGAACCCGTATTGCTCAACGGTGGCAATCAGGTCATCGGCGCTATGTAGTTGTCCTGCGTATGCTTCAATCATTATTGCTCCTCTTCATAATACCTAAGACAATCCTCATTACAGGATTGTGTTGGTTTCGACAACAGGCATCCCATATAATGAATTTATCAGACAGGAAAGTCCTTAAAAACATCTAATATCGCTGTTTTCATCCTTCCGGTTTGATCTGCTTCAAAAAGTCTGCATGAGGGACATAAGGCAAGTTCAATCCCCATCCCATACGATTCATTTCATTTAACTTAATCAGCATCAGATTGATGTTCGTTCCCATCATTGCTGAGAGCTGCACCACATCATAGCCTTCTTGCATATACTCAACCAATTCGTCATTGTCGATGATGAGATGGGCAGCAAAAGCATTTGCCTCGTATTCCGGCTTAGATCGCATATCGAACAGCGTAAACTCCGGCAAGGCATTTCCTTTCTTGGCAAGATCGCGGTGGAACACATCATGTCCGATTTCATGACCGCAGACCATCTGCATGACCATGTGTTCCATGCCGGAGTTCAGCAGGATGTGTCTTTCTTTGTGCCGGTAGGTATACATTCCCAGCAGATCGTTCAGCGTGTCTATGTAGTGCACATAGATACCAAGCTCACGGGCGATTTTCAATGTATCTCTCGTGCCGCAGCTTCTCACAATGCTGTTTGCTTTTTTATAAATTTCCTCGGAGCGAATGATCACGGAACGCTCACCCCCTTCAAGTTGCAAGTTTCCATTTTGATTATAGCAAAGGAATAGTACGATAAAACGGACAGTTAGGCGTTTGGATCGCTGTCAGTCGCTTTATATTTCTTCGGTGTGTATTTCTCGACATTACGAGCTTTGGACTCCCAGTAAATATCCTGCAATGCCTTCATCACAGCATCCTTGTCCTGTTCGGACAGTATGCCTCCGGCAAATAGACCCGACATACCATCAATCAAGTCCTGCGCCTGTTTCATTCCACGAGTGCCATATTGCTCGGATGCCTGAACGACAAACGCATCGTCCTCGCTCAGAAAGTAATTGATGTCAACACCGAAGAAGTCAGCGATTTTCTTGTAGTTATCCCTTGTCCGAGGGAAAGAAAGATTGTTTTCGTACCGGGTGATCATGCGTCTGTTGATACCTAAACCGTCAGCTACCTGCTGCTGAGTCAAGTTCTTTTTTTCTCGCTCTGCCTTGAACTTCTCACCGAATGTCATTTTGGTAATCACTCCTGTTCACAAAAAGTTTGCGACATTGAATTGCTCAAACCTATTGACAAGAGCATTTCAAATGCGTATAATAATGCTGTGAGTATTTCAACTACTCATATTCTACTCGGAACTGCTCATCCTGTCAAGGGGTTGAGCAAAAATACAAGAAAAAGTTACAATTCACGGCTGCGGTTTCCCCGTAATCCAGCCGTGAATCTGAGAAACGGAGTGAGGATCGCAAAATGGAGTGTCAATGCAGGAAAGCCTATGTGTCGGTGAATGTGGATGTTGACGAAGAAGGAACGGTGCATCCCCGTTTTATCCGATGGAAGAACGGTCTGATTTTTCAGATCGATCAAATTCTTTACAAGTGCCGTGCCAGCTCTAAGAAAGTTGGCGGCGGTGGTATTCGCTACACCGTCATGATTCGAGGAAAGGAGTCTTTTCTGTTTCATGAAGGAGACAAATGGTTTGTCGAAGCAAAGGAGAGCAGCTAATGATTTTATCCCACAAGGAAATAGAAGAAATTGCCGCAGCCGTAACAGAGGACTTTAACGAGTTCTTTTTCGGCTCTCAGGTTGAAGAAGTCCAAGCTCCAAGGGCTACGCCCATTGACCAGCTTGCAAAGGACTATCTCGGTCTTACCGTATCATTCGCAAAGCTGTCGAAGGACGGGAGCATCTGCGGACTTACGGCTTATGCCGATACAGAGTACGCAGTTGAGGAAGGAGGCGCTATCCGCAAACTTGCGCTCAGGCAAAATCAAGTTCTGCTGGATGAGAGTTTTATTCAGCCCGGACAAGTTCGGGCGCTTTGCGGAAAACGCAGATTCACATTAGCGCACGAGTGCGCCCATCAGATTCTCTATCAGATGGAGAGTGATGATGTCAAACAGGCTTGCAGAAAGAAATACGCTGCAAGGACAGCCTACTCCCTCCGGGACTTGAAGACTCGTGAGGATTGGAATGAGTGGCAAGCAAATGTACTGGGTGCGGCACTTCTAATGCCGCAGAAGGAAATTGACCTTGCCATGTGGATTTTTGCCGGAGGTAGGAAGCTCAAGTGCTATGAAGGGCGTTTCACCTACAATGACAGACTGACATTGACAAGGCTCTGTGGGCAACTCGGTGTCTCAAAGTCTGCCGCCGTAATCCGGCTCAGGCAGCTCGGCTACCTCGAAGACATGGCATACAGTGATTATGCCGATCCGTTGGAGGTGCTGACATGAAGCGAAATATCCGCGTCAAGGACCCATCCCCGGAGATGCTTGTCAAGATCAGACGGGCGCGTCACGCCATCTCATCACAAGAGATGAGAATTATCAAATGCCCATACTGTGGGCATAGTGCAATCCATGTTTTTGAGGACACACGAGGTCATGTCCAAGCTAAATGTAAAATGTGCGGACGAGAAACCGTGTTCAATGTCCTCAGTATGAGACGGTTATTCCTCAACCTCAGATAGAGGTAGAGATAACAAATAAATATTTTTGATAGCTGTGCTGTGGAGCCGCTGATTGGTGAGTCTTCCTAATGCCGCATGAACAGAGTGTTCGCACTCTGTTTTATCGGCATGGGATCATGAACTCACCGGTCATGCGGCTCTTTTTTTAGTCTCTTCCATCCGCTGCTCTGCGATGCAGCGGAAAGGAAGAACTATGAAAACCCCAATCGAATTTGACTATGACCTCTGGACTACGGAGGACGGCAAGTGCATGGTGCGCGTGAAGCAAACCGGCGAAGTATGCGAGGTCAGCAGAGAAACAATGAAGATTCTGCGCAACGAAGAAAAGAAACTCAGACGCTCTATGTCGGGAGTACCTGTCATTGGATGTGAAGAAGAGAAAACTACCTTACTTTCACTTGACTATGTGAGCTATGAAGGCGGCGAAGACATGAGTCCAGCTTGGCTGGCTGATCCTTTGGATTTCGAGAACGATGTTCTTTTTCACATTCGGCTCAAGGAGTTCAAAGCCGTTTTAACTCCTTTAGAGTTAAGCGTTTTTGAATGCTGTATTGTCAGGGATTTGACCATGCGAGGCTATGAAGAAGAGTTTCATGTGGACAAGTCAAAGGTATCAAGGGCAAAAAAGAGCATTCAGGAAAAATATAAAAAATTTTTTTGATTTGCGTGAGACAAAACGCAAAAAAATGTCCGTTGTAGTGTGAAGAGGGCGAACAAGCCTCCTTCGCGGTTCCTTGACAACTGAATAGTTCAGTGCTGCGGATCTTTCCTCTTTTCTCGAAGCAACTTATCTTCTGCCGCCAAGACCTCCACCCGGAGTGAGCGATCAACAGAGAGATTAAACAGCCGTGTGGTGCGGCTGCTTGCCATGATGGAAAAGTTGGGTACAATGATACTTCCGTTTCTTCTTTTGAAGGGGCGGCTCGGAGCGATCCTCGGAGGGGTGAGAGTCCCATGATACCGATTAACCGTTGGTAGTCCGCAGCATTCCCTATTCAGCAGGGGTGCGAGCTGCAAATATGCTGATACAAAGAACACTGTAACAAACACCCGCAAGGGTTTATCAGTGAATACAATGGGCAGCAGTCCATCACGGATTGCTGCCTATCAATTTGCTGATAAGGTGTTCTCGCGGCTTTACGCATAGAAAGGGAAAATTTGGTCAGAATATTTATTGTAAAGGCGGTGATTGTATATGGCGAATGAGCAGAGCAAGAAAGACCTTCTTGAGTCGTTGGTTGATATTCGTGATGTGAAGATTGACAGGAGCAAGCCTGTTGAAGAGCGTATGAAGTCCTATGTAGAGCAGATCAAGAATCCGTATTTATTCAAGGTCGGCAATACAATCGTCAGAGTTTCCTACGCCAATACTCAGGCAACCATCAATGATAACTTCGTAAACCTTCTGGCGAGTATGTAAAGCAAAGGTCGAAGGTCCCGAAATGAATCTTTTTTGTGAACAAAGCAAATAGGGCTGGAATCTTGGTTGAAGATGTGCTATAATAAACATGGACAAAATCAGTGAACACCACTGCCTACATTTAGTTTTCGGGCTTTCTGACCGGAATAATGTAAGGAGTGGCGTTTTATGCTGAAATTATCTTTAGACAGAGATTATAAAGCCGCCATCTACCTACGATTATCGAAGGAAGATGGCGATTTTTCTTTTTCCGGTGAGAAACTTGAGAGTGACAGCATTTCCAATCAGCGGTTGTTGATCATGGATTATCTCAAGAAGCACCCGGAAATCACAGTAGTTAAAGAATACTGCGATGACGGCTTTACCGGCGCAAACTTTGAGCGTCCTGATTTCAACAAAATGATGGATGCGGTTCGAGCCGGAGAAATTGACTGCATCGTGGTCAAAGACCTTTCTCGTTTTGGTCGTGAGTATATCGGATCTGGTGAGTATATCCAGAAGATATTTCCGCGCCTTGGCATTCGTTTCATAGCGATCAATGACCATTATGACAATGCCCAACCGGGTGCAGCGGATAACGAGCTGGTCTTGCCCTTCAAAAATCTGATGAACGATTCGTACTGCCGCGACATTTCTATCAAGGTCAGAAGTAATCTTGAAGCCAAGCGTCGGAGCGGTCAGTTTGTCGGCACCCGTGTTGTATTCGGATATATGAGATCACCGGATAACAAAAATCAGTTGGTCATCGATCCCGAAGCAGCATCCGTGGTGCAGGAGATTTTCAAATGGAAAGTGGAAGGATTGTCTCCGGCTCAGATAGCCGATCAACTCAACACAGCAAATGTACCGTCTCCGATTGAGTACAAAAAGGCAAAAGGCTCTAAACAGCGCACTTGTTTTCAGACAAAACAAGTAGCCTTATGGAGTGCCGTTGCAATCTACCGCATTTTGAAAAACGAGATTTACACCGGAACGCTGGTGCAAGGAAAAACAACCTCTCCAAACCACAAGGTTAAGAAGACGGTGGCAAAGCCGTCTAATGAGTGGTCACGGACAGAGAACGCGCACGATCCCATTATTGCTCCATCTCAGTTCGATCTCGTCCAGCGGCTTATGCAGGACGATACAAGAAGCCCTGTCGGAGCAAAAGGTGTGCATCCTTTTTCGGGAAAAATCTTCTGTGCGGATTGTGGTAGCCCTATGGTTCGTCGGGTTACACGCACGGGCGGTCACGAATATGCCTACTTCATCTGTGGGGGAAACAAGAACGACAAGAAATCCTGCTCGTCCCATAGCATTAAGGAATCCGTTGTTTATGATACGGTTCTTGCAGTCGTACAAGGTCACATTGCGGCAGCTATGGATATGGCAGATGCACTGACGCAAATCGACAATCTTGCTTGGGAAAACCGAGAGCTTGAAAAGATCAATGCAAAAATAGCTTTTCAGGAAGAGATTATCGACAAGAACAGAAGGCTGAAAACCGGCGCGTATGAAGACTTCAAAAGCGACTTCATATCCCGTGATGAATACAAGATTTACACTGCCCGGTTTGATCAGCAGATTGCAGAAGCAACCGAAACTATCATGAGCCTCACCGGTGAACGCAACAGCGTCATGGGAGGCTTGGCTGAACAGCAAGGCTGGCTGGCTCAGTTCAAAGAGTATGAAAACATTCAAGAGCTTACCCGAAGAGCCGTGGTCAGCCTCATCGAATATGTCCGCGTTAATGAGGACAAGGAGATTGAGGTTCGTTTGATGCACGGAGATCGGTTTGCATCCATTGTGGACTTCCTCAGCGAACAAAAGGAAAAGGAGGCAGCCAAGAGAATAATCCATTTGACAAGGGAGGCGGTATAAATGGCACGAGTATCACGCAAAAAGCAAAACACGGTACAGACTCAGGTTGATACCTCCGTCCGCATTTGGAAAACCGCCCTTTATGTCAGATTGTCCGTAGAGGACAACGGAAAAGACTCCGATTCCGTTGAGAACCAGACAGCACTTCTGGAAGAGTATGTTGCCAATCATCCCGGATTGAACAAGGTTGCCATCTTCATTGATAACGGCTATACCGGCACAGATTTCCTGCGTCCGGAGTTTAACCGTATGATGGAGGCAGTCCAGGCAGAGCTGATAGATTGTATTGTAGTTAAGGATCTTTCCCGTTTGGGGCGTAATTACATTGAGACTTCTCAGTTTATTGAAAAGATTTGCCCCTTTTACGGACTGCGGTTTATAGCGGTCAATGACTCCTATGATACCGCAACCGTGACGAGTGAAGGTCAACTCTCGGCATCTTTGTCCAACATCGTTAATGACTACTATGCGAAGGACATTTCAAGAAAAGTCACTTCGGCATTGCAAGCGAAAATGGAGCGCGGTGACTATATCGGAAATTATGCTCCCTATGGCTATCGCAGAGATCCTGAGAGCAAAAACCACCTGCTTGTTGATCCTGAAACAGCACCGATTGTCCAGCAGATTTTCGAGTGGAGAGCTGCCGGAGTTAGTTATATGGGCATCAACAAGAAGCTCAATGATGCCGGAATCCCATCCCCCAGTCAAAAGAAGTTTGACAGCGGCATCGTAACCAACAACAATCGTAAAGACCGGACGATCCTTTGGAACAAGCACAAGATCACTGAGATATTGAATGACATTGTATATATTGGTCATCTCGCTCAGAAGAAGGGCAGTCAGTGCCTTTACAGTGGCATCCCGTATCACATTACCTCCAAGGATGAGTGGATTATAGCGAAAAACACGCACGATCCTATCATAAGTGATGAGCTGTTTGAGAAAGTCCAGCAGATCAACAAAGAAGCCGTGGAACGCACGAAAGCAAATTCCGGCAAGTACGATCATCTGCCCAAAGCAGTGAATATCTATGGCAAGAAATTCGTTTGCGCTGATTGTGGTGCAGTCATGAAGCTGACACGATCCATCAGTACAAAGAAAGACAAGGCTTATTTCACATTCAAATGCCCCACCTATGCAGAACACGGCGCACGAGGCTGCTCCGACATCAAGATGCGTAAGGGTGATTTGGATGAAGCGGTATTTGCGTTTATCAAAGCGCAGATGGATGTCTTTCTCGATATGGAAAGCACGATCCGCCGATTGCTTGCTATGAAGAAGTCCAAGCTCAAGCAAAACAACACTGTTCAGGAGATCAGGGCTTTGAAGCAGAAGTTGGCTCATAAACAGTCTCTACTCAGTGGAATGTATGTTGATCTCAAGGAAGGCTTGCTTTCTCAGGAGGAATATGGTCATCACCGTGAGATCATCGGAGAAGACATCCGTGCATTGGAATTGAAACTCTCTGAGTTGGAATCTGCAAAGACGGAAACCGAAGAGCAGATTACAGGCGAGATGAAGTGGAAATTCATGATTCAGCGTTATTATGACGCAACCGAGATTTCTGCTGATATGGCAGACGCATTCATTGAAAGCATGAAACTTCATGCCGATGGTAGCTTGGAAATCAAACTCAGCTATATGGACGAGTTTGAAGCACTTACAAGCACTTGTGAAAGACTCAGAAAGTCCAATGGTACGAAGTCAAGTAGATGATGCAAAAAAATTTGAAGAAAAACAGTGCAACTACACCGTACCGGCCGTAAAAAGGCAACACCTACCCAAGCCCTGCCTCTTCCAATTTTGAAACAGGGCCTGTTCATCAGAGCGGCAGGCGGTACGCTCAGTCCTCCGGCGGAATATACAGGCGGTTATCCTTCAGCAGTCGAAAGACCAACCGGACCAGTTTTCTGGCAGTTAAGGCGAGTGCGCGTTTGTGCTGGTACTTGTTGACCTCTTTGAATTTGAGGTCATAGTAGCGCCGGAACTCGGAGTCGCATCTTCTCACGGAGTTGGCGGCTTCCAGCAGGTAGTAGCGGAGGTAGCGGTTGCCAGATTTGATCATCTGAGAATGTTCGGCTTCAAAATCACCGGACTGATTTCTGTGCCAGACAAGACCGGCAAATTTAGCAACCGAGGCTTGAGAATCAAACCGATGGATATCGCCAATTTCAGCGATGATACCGGCGGAGTAGACTTTGCCAATGCCAGGAATGGAGGTCAATGTATTCGGGATGATCTCAAACTGCTGCTCAATGGCTTTGTCCAGCACCTTGACCTGCTCCTTCAATGCCCGCATAGAAGCGATAGAAACGGCCATAGCTTGATTTACAGTGTCGTTCACCGTCTTAGGCAGCCGGTAAGATCCTCTGGCCGCAGCCTGCACTGCTTTAGCAGCAGCATCTGGATCAGCAAATCTACCTCGTCCTGTTTCGGCAATAAAAGCAGTCAGTTCATCCAGATCAGCGTTAGCCAAGTCGTCCACTGTTTCAAATCGTTCCATGAGCGCGATGGTAGTGGCGCTGGTATTCTGAATATCCTTAGCTTGCGCGATACCGGAGCATTTGAGGAACAGATAGTTGGCAAACCGCTGTTTTTCTCTGGTCAGGTTCTGAATAATGTCAAATCTGGATCGGGTAAGCGTTCTGAGCGCCTGGTAGCGATAGTCGTCCATATAGACCTCCTTGGCAATTCTGCCGAAACGGAGATGGTCGGCAATCACAAAGGCATCCACCCAATCGTTCTTTGGCAGGTCAGGATAGGCTTCCTTGAACTTTCGAACCTGCTTTGGGTTCAGAACATGGATTTTCCTCTGAAATCGGCCTAAGCTGCCATCCTCACGGAGTGCATAGACAAGACTGTCCCCGTAGATAGAGGTAGCTTCCAGACCAATTACCAAATCGCTGAGCGGAACAGATTCCAGTGCCGACACGATTCTCTCTGAGAGTATTTTAGCACCGCCAAGGTTGTTTTGCACGGAGAAGCTGGAGTGCTTGCTGCCGTCCGGCTTCATTAAATAGGCAACATTATTCCTGCTGCTCACATCAATGCCAACGAATAATGGATTCATAATTTTCACCTCCCCACATGGAGATTTCAGGCCAGCAGGCTTTGAGATACCCATGATAACCGGAGCATCCGCAACCTCGCGTATCAGAATCATTCCAGAACCGGCCAATGCGATAGCCCTCACTGCTGAAAGGGCGGCCTGCGTTCTGGCAAACAGCCAATGAGTTTGCAGCTAACTTCCGGCTCAGGGGAACGGACTTACAATGAAGCAGCCTTGCGGCTCAACTGGAGGTCCAAGAACTTGACCCTGCTGTCCTACAGCTATTGTATCACGGGCACCTCAAAGCCTGCTGATACCTGAAATTATTAACTTTTAAACTTATTATACGAGGAGGTCGCATGATGAAAAATCAAATTGCTATCTATCTCAGATTGTCCTTGGAAGATGTGGATAAGCGGACAAACGCCGTAAAAGATGACAGCAACAGCATCGCTTCTCAGCGTTTGCTCATCAACCGTCATCTGGATCAGACACCGATGCTTTGCGATCTTCCTCGGATTGAGTTCTGCGATGATGGTTTTTCCGGCACCAATTTTGATCGCCCTGATTTCCAGCGGATGATTGAATGCGCAAAGCGCGGCGAGATTAGCTGCATTGTTGTGAAGGACCTCTCCCGTTTTGGAAGAGACTATCTTGAGGTTGGCGATTACTTGGAGCATATCTTCCCGTTTCTCGGCATCCGCTTCAAGTCCATCAATGACCATTATGACAGTGCAAAGCATGAAGGCAAGACTATCGGGATGGATGTTGCCTTCAAAAACCTGATCTATGACTATTACAGCAAGGATCTTTCGCAGAAGGTTAAGTCTGCAATGCGAACGAAGCAGCAAAAGGCACGGTTCGTGAATACCGTCCCTTATGGCTATAAAACGCATCAGGATGACAAGCATCAGCTTGTCATAGACGGAAGAACCGCCCCGGTGGTACGCAGAATTTTTCTGAATGTTATCGACGGAAAGTCCTGCACTCAGATTGCCAAAGAGCTGAATGCAGAGGGCATCCTGACACCGGCTCAGGCAAAAGCGATTCATAGCAGTTCAGCCAAAAAGCCCCAGTGGACACATCGAGCAATCCTTAGTATGATTGAAAACATCAAGTACACCGGGGTTATGGCAAACCACATGAGAGAAAGTCGCTTCATCCGGGACAAGAACCAGCGTCGTGTTCCCAAAGAGGAATGGTATATCCGCAAAAATGCACATGAGGCTATCGTCACTCAAGAAGAGTTCGATAAAGCAAATGAGGCGATTCAGCGGCGCAGAAAAACAGCCAGAGTAACCCATGATCAGTCTGATAGAGTTTATTACTGCGCACACTGCGGCGGCAAACTCGAAAAGGCAAACGGGACGGTATTTGCTTGCCCCTCCCATCGGTACCACGACGGAAGCTCTTGTGAGGGCGTTTATTGGAGAAAATCCGCATTGGAGGAAGTTCTGCTTGAAGCCTTAAAAGGACAAATCGAGATCACACGCATTGAATCCTCGGAAGTCAAAAAGGCTGCACGAATCAGAAACGAGAGCTTGCAGCGTCAACTTGTATTGCTCAAGGCTCAGTATGACGCTTGCGGACGAGAAAAGTTTACCCTGTACGAACAATACAGAGAAGCGAAGATCACCGCTGAAGAATATCTTTCCGGCAAAGATGAGCTGACAAGAAAACAAGCTGCCCTTAAAGAACAGCTTGAGGAAAGTGAAGCTCTGTATGAAGCGAATCAGCAAATGGGCGATGCTGCATCCGAGCAGCAAGAGGCAGTCGGAAAAATGACCGGCTTGTCCGATGCCAAACTCAGAGAGCATCTTTATGATGCAGTTGAACGAGTTCTGGTCTACGACTCAGAAAGCATCGAGATCATTTGGAAGTTCAACGAAGTGAAGAACGGAAGCAGCAGTTATGCCGGAGCCGGTGTATGACTCCGGTATAGCTTTTAGCTGTGAAGTCGTTTTTTGTCCTAAAATAACATAATCTATCGAAACATCGTAGGCGCATGGTTTCGATCTTCAAAAGGCTCAACCATCTGTTTTTGTGGGCTTTTTGAAGAATTTGAAAATTTTTTTGCACCTACTTGACATAATGGGACGACCTCGGCCGCGTCGTGATCCCCAAGGAAATCCGCCGCACCCTGCGAATCCGCGAGGGCGACCCGCTGGAGATTTATACGGAGAAGGACGGCGAGGTGATCTTTAAGAAATACTCGCCGATGGGCGATCTGGGGGAATTTGCGGGACAGATCTGTGAAGCGATTGGGAAGAACACCGGATATATCGCGGCGGTCTGCGACCGGGACGCGATCATTGCGGTGCATGGCGTGCAGAAGCGGGAGCTTCTGGACAAGCGCTGCTCGCAGGAGCTGGAGCAGCTCATGGAGCTGCGGCGCAGCTACCGCTATCAGGACGGTGATCTGCCCGTCCGGCCGACGGACGCATCCGACCGCTACCGCGTCGGCGCCGCAGCCCCCATTGTGACAGAGGGCGACTTAATGGGCTGCGTCCTGCTTCTGAGCGAGGACGGCGCGCCTGCGCTCGGCGAGGCGGAGCAGCGGCTCGTGCAGACCGTCGCGGGCTTTCTCGGACGGCAGATGGAGAGCTGAACAAGCAGGCAGGGATTCGGTTCCCTGCCTGTTTTTGCGGGTGGAGAAAAAACAGTAGCAAAGCGGCGGAAAATCTGTTATACTACTATGATATAAGGCGAAGTATAGGCCGAGAAAGGAACACCGAACATGGACTTTACCGGCTTTCTGGGAAATGACGCCGTCAAGGCACGTCTGAGCGGCGCATTCGCCAGCGGACGCGTGGCGCACAGCTATCTGCTCTGCGGGCCTGCCGGTTCTGGCAAGCATACGCTTACGCGGATCTTATCGGCGGCAATGCAGTGCGAGGGGCGCAGCGGAAAGATCCCCTGCGGCGTCTGCTCCGGCTGCCGCAAGGCGCTTGAGGGTGTCCACCCGGATATCATCACCGTCGACGATCCCGACCACAAGGCCATGACCGTCGACCCCATCCGCGCAGCCAGAAGCGATATGTTCATCCGCCCGAACGAGGGAAAGCGCAAGATCTACATCATCCCGCGCGGGCAGGATATGAACGAATCCGCGCAGAACGCGCTGCTGAAGATTCTGGAGGAGCCGCCGGATTACGGCGTGTTCCTGATCCTGTCGACCAACGCGGAGCGGCTGCTGCCGACCATCCGCAGCCGCTGCGCGGAGCTGCAGCTCGGCCCGGTGGCGCAGGATGAGGCGCTGCCGTTTCTGCGGCAGAATGCGCCGGACAAGCCTGACGGCGTTCTGCGCGCGGCCTATCTGCGCGCGGGCGGCTTTCTGGGTCAGGCGCTGACGCTTTTGCAGGATGCGGAGGACGAGCCGTTCGTCCGGCAGTTTGCCGCGGCCTATGCCGCGCATGACCGGATGGCGCTGCTGCGCGTGCTGCTGCCCATGGAAAAGGCGAAGCGGGAGCAGCTGCTTCCCGCGCTGCAGCAGCTGCGCGCGTGCATCTGCGGTGCGCTGACGCAAAGAGGCGGACTGGACACTGCGTCGGAAAGCGCCGCGCAGATCGTCGCCAGCCGCTCCGGCTCAGAGCTTTTGCAGGCGTCCGACAGCATTCAGGCTGCCATTGACGCGCTGACCGCCAATGCGTCGGCAGGCGCGGTCACCGGCTATCTTGCGATGAAGCTGCGCTGAGCGCCGAATCTGAATTTTTACCTTGCCGCAGGCTCTGCGGCAGATTGGAGAGAACCATGCAAGAACAGACCCCCGATACCATTCTGGAGCAGCAGCCCGCCGCCGCAGAACCGGAAGCCGCAGCGCAGCAGCCTGCGGCGGATACACAGCAGCCCGCGGAAGCCGCCGCGCCTGCAAAGGAGGAAGCGCCCGCCCAACCGGCGGAGCCTGCCGCCGTTACCGTGGTGGACATCCGCTTCCGTAATAATGCAAAATCCTATTATTTCGACCCTGCCGGACTGACGCTGCAGGCCGGTGCGCACGTCATCATCGACACGGCGCGCGGAGACGAATTCGGCCTCTGCGCTGCCGGCAACCACCCGGTCAAGCCGCGTGAGCTGGTGCTGCCGCTGCGCAGGGTGCTGCGCGTAGCGACGCAGCAGGACGAGCGCGCGAACGCAGAGAACCAGGAAAAGGAAAAGAAGGCCTTTGAGATCTGCCAGCAGAAGATCGCCGCGCACGGGCTGGAAATGCAGCTTGTCTCGGCGGAATGCGCCTTTGACGGCAGCAAGCTTCTGTTTTTCTTCACGGCGGACGGCCGCGTCGATTTCCGCGAGCTGGTCAAGGATCTGGCCTCCGTCTTCCGCACGCGCATCGAGCTGCGGCAGATCGGCGTGCGCGACAAGGCCAAGATGGTCGGCGGACTCGGCGTATGCGGCAGGCCCTTCTGCTGCAAGGAATTCCTCGATGATTTCCAGCCCGTTTCCATCAAAATGGTCAAGACGCAGAACCTCAGCCTGAACCCGACGAAGATCTCCGGCACGTGCGGCAGGCTCATGTGCTGCCTGAAATACGAGCAGGAGGCCTATGAGGACCTCATCAAGACCGCGCCGAAGATGGAATCCTTTGTCGACACGCCCGACGGACGCGGGACGGTCGTCGAGGTCAATCTCCTGCGCCAGAGCGTCAGAGTCCGCATGGAAGACCACCCGGAGACGATCGGCAGCTATAAAAATACGGATATCTACATCCTGCGCAGCGGAAAGGCCCGCAAAAACGACCCGCCGATCCCGCGCGATTTTGCGCCCATTTCCTCCAAACCGCGTCCGGTGCAGAAGACGGAGGCGTTTTTCGAGGAGCTGCCGGAGGTCATCTATCCGGATGCCGTCGCCGTGATCGAGCCGGAAGCGCTGGACACAGCGGAGGCAGCCGGCGAAGAAGCCGGAAAGAGCGCGAATCGCCGCCGCCGGCGCGGCGGCCGCCGCACGAAGCCCGCAGGCGAACGCCCGCAGGAGACTGCCGCCCCGGAAAAACCCGCGCCCGCGCCAAAGGATCAGCCGCGCACCGACGCCCCCCGCAGGGACCGCCCCAAGAAGGAGCGCCCGCCCCAGCAGGACAAGCCCGACCGCAAGCCCGCCCCGCAGAAGCAGGAGCGTCCGGAAAAAGCGGAAGCAGCCGACGGCCAATCCAAGCCCCGCCGCCGCAGACGCCGCAGCGGAGGCCCCAGAAAGCCGTCGGGCGAGGGCCAGCCGCCGAAAGCCGAATAACAGACAAGCCCCCGGCCAGCCGCTTTACAAGCGGACGGCCGGGGGTATTTTGGTCCTGCAGAGCCGGTTCAGCCCTGAAACGGCTCTGCGTAGGATGCGTAATAGGATACTGGTTCTCCGCCTATCAGAAGGTGCGAGGTATCGCCCATCATCTGGCAGCGGAAGTATGCAATGCCGGGCTGGCGCTCCTCCGTGTTCAGAACCGTTACGGACGTCGGGGCGAGGAATGCCCCGTGCAGCACGGCAAACGGGCTGACGTTCCACAGGTGAGCCAGCAGAACAGCCGTGATGCCGAAATGACAGAAGCAGACGATGGTTTTTTCACAGGTCTCGCGGCAGGTATAATATCCGCCGTGCCGGGTGTAGCCGTATGACGCGAGCAGCGCGTCCAGTCCGGCGGTCACGCGGTCGTATTCGGCCTTGACGTTCGTACCCTGTAAGAGCGGCGCGGCCTCCCAGCCGGTGGGCTGCAGCAGCTCCGGCTGCGCCGTCCAGTCGGCGGGCATCAGATCCCAGCAGAGGCGCGTTCCGCCGGCCCCGTCCGGCACCTTGCCCAGAAATTCATGCAGCCAATCCATGATCTCTGCCGTCTTTCCGTGCGCTTTGAGCGTAAAGGACGCAGTATCCCGCGCACGGCCAAGCGGGGAAACGTAGAAATCATCGACATGCCAGTCCTTTGTGCGGGCTGCCAACAGCTTTGCCTCGCGCCAGCCCTTTTCGGTGAGCGAATCGTGCTCGTAATCGGGTTCGCCGTGGCGGATGAAAATAAGACGCATAAAAAAACTCCTTTGTTATCCCCACAGGGCGGTCAGCATTGGGATGACCTGCTTTTTCCGGGACACAACGCCCGGCAGGAAGCAGGTGTGATCCTTGAGCTGGACACCGAAGGCCTGCGTGATGATATCCTCGTCGCCGAGATACAGAAGGTGCGTGCCCTCCAGCAGCACGTCCGTCAGCATGAGGATCATGAGCGTATAGCCGCGCTCCTCCATCGTCTTCTGCATGACGGCCAGGAACTCGTCCTTGCGCTGCATCATGCGCTCGGAGTCGACGCAGGTGATCTGGCTGACGCCGAAATCGTGATCGGCGATATGGAAATCCTTGAAATCCGTGAACAGCAGCGCGTCGGCGGGCTTGTCGTCAGAGATGGACGCAGAGAAGATGGTCTTGCCCAGCTCGTCGAGCGAGATATTGGCGATGCGCGCCATGCGGTCGGCCATACGGCGGTCGACGGCGGTGGACGTCGGGGATTTGAACATGACCGTGTCGGCGACGATGGCCGCCGCAATCAGACCGGCCAGCTTTGCGGGCGGCATGAGGCCGCGCTCCTGATACATTTCGGAGATGATCGTCGCGGTCGAGCCGACCGGCTCGTTCCGGAAGTAAATGGGGCCGCCGGTCTGGATATCGGCCAGCCGGTGGTGGTCGATGATCTCGACGATCTCCGCCTGTTCAAGACCCGGGACGGACTGCGCCGCCTCGTTATGATCGACCAGCACAACGCGCTTGCGGCGCGGTTTGATCAGATGATAGCGGGAGAGCGTGCCGACGACCTTGTCGTTTTCATCGAGGATCGGGTAGCTGCGGTGGCGGCTTTTGAGCACGACCTCGCGCACGTCGTCCACGAAATCGGTCAGGTGGAACGCCTCAAGATCCTCCGTGCGGCACACGCGCGCGACCTCAATGGCATAATAGACCATGCGGGCGGCCTTGTACGCGTCGAAGGGCGTGGCGATGATGCAGGTGTTTGTCTGCATCTGCCGCAGCTGCTCCGGCAGCTCGGCCTGGCACACGATCAGGCAGCTGACCTGCTGCTCGACAGCGCGGCGCGCCATTTCCGGCTGTTCGCCGACGATGACGATGGCGTCCGGGCCTTTAAAGAGCAGGTTTTCATTGTTCTGCGGCAGGGCGATGGACACCTCGCCGCTGATGGTGTCGGTCAGATAGCCGGACTCGTTCAGGATCTTGCCGTCCAGAACGCTCAGGAGATTAAAAACCGGGATCCTGTCGACGCGGGAATCGGAAAGCGTGCGCATATCATAGCTTGCGATCTCGCTGGGTGAGAGCATCCCGTACAGCTCGCCGTTTTCGTTCGTCACGGGAATAGCGGGGATGGATTTTGCCTTGTTGGTCTGCAGTGCCGCCCAGGCCCGGCTGACGGTGACCGCGCCGGACAGGGCCGGGGGCGTGTCATAGTCCAGATCGCGCACCTGCGTGCGCATGGTCTGGATGCGCACAGGCGGCTCGAAGCCGAAGCGGTCGAGCACGAGCCGCGTCTCATCGGAGATATGCCCCAGACGCGCGGGAACAAATTCCCGATCGCCCAGCGCGTTTCGCAGCGCGGCATAGGCCATGGCGGAAACAATGGAATCGGTATCGGGATTGCGGTGGCCGGTGACATAGATGGGTTCCATGAGAAGCCTCCTTATGCGCGGGGAAACTCGATCCCCTGATGATGCAGAATGAAGCGGACGGGATAATAGCGGTCCAGATAGTGCCTGCAATACCATTCATAGGTTGCATCCGGCAGGTGCACCAGCTCCGGCGCCTGCGTGCGGAAGAGCTTGAAGGTCGTCTCGTCGCCGGAAAGCAGCGCCGCGATCAGCTCCATCTCGCCCTCCTGCTCCAGCCGGTACAGGCATTTGTCCATAATGGCCGCGCACGCCTGCTCATCCTCGCCTGCCAGCAGCTCCATATTGCCGAGCCAGGCAAGAAAATCGTCCAGCTTCAGCTCGGTGCGGGCCGCCGCGTGGGACAGCTTGGCAAATTCCGGCTCGGAGCGGCGCTTTAAAATGTCGATCAGATATGTCAGCAGAGCATCGTCCAGACACACGCTGTCGAGGAAAATTTCGAAGATATCGCGCGTTTCGGTCCTGACCGGCTCCTGCGGCGCTTCCTCCGCCGGCTCCTGCGGCTGGGAGGCTGCGGCAAGCTGCGCGATAGCCGTGTTCAGCTCAGCCGGGTCGAAGCTGTCATATTCCTCCTGCGGAATTTCCGTCCCGTCAGCCGCGGCGCAGGCTTTGACGAAGGCGGGAATGCCCAGCTTCGTGATCTCGGCCTGCAATTGCAGCGCCTTTTTCAGATCCTCCTGCTCCGTGAGCACAATGCCCGCAGGCGCCTTGCGCGTGCCCTCGCAGATCTCGGATACGTATTGCAGATAGTAAGGAATGAGAGACATAAACGTCCTCCTGTTTTTTCTTTCAGTGTAGCACGGGGAACGGAAAATGTCAAAAGCTTGGTGCGCGCTTCTGAAAAACAGCAAAAGATTTTTGTTTCCATGGAATACACAGCAAAACAGGAACACCGTTCGGCTGCTGCAAATTTTTGTTTGATGTGCTGAATTATTTTGTGGATTGACAGATGTTTTTATCAGAATTATAATATGACGTGAACAGTCATTCACGTCATATTGAGGTGTTTTATGTATCGGAAGCTGGACGAAGCGGCGCTGGGCACGATTCTGGAGGCGGGCATTGCGGAATTTGCCCGCTGCGGCTTTCAGCCCGCGTCGGTCGCGTCGGTCGCGAAGAATGCGGGTGTAAGCGTCGGCGTGATTTATAAATACTTTGGAGACAAGGACGCGTTCTTCCTCGCCTGCGTGCGGCATTCGCTTGAGCTGCTGGACGCGACCTTGCAGGAGGCCGCCGCGGGCGGCGGGCCGCTGGAGGTGCGGATGCAGAGGCTCATTCTTGCACTCATCCGCCAGTCGCGCAGCCACGCGAGCTATAACGCGATGTACAACGAGATCACCTCCGGCAGCTGCCGGAAGTATGCCGGGGCGCTTGCCCGCGAGATCGAATCGCGCACGGCGGCGCTTTATACGCGCCTGTTTGACGGCGCGCAGCAGGGCGGCCAGCTTACAGAGCGGATCGAGCCGCAGCTGTTTGCGTTTTTCTTTGACAATCTGCTGATGATGCTGCAGTTTTCCTACAGCTGCGAATATTATCAGGAGCGGATGCGGATCTTCTGCGGCGAGGCCGCTTTGGAGGATACAAAAATGGCCGACAGGCTGACGCGCTTTTTGCTGGGCGCGATGAAAGGAGACGTATGCAGTATCTCATCGCTTACGACTTCGGAACGACCGGAGTCAAGACCTGCCTGTTCGGAGCCGAACAGGATATCCGGCTGATCGCGAGCGCATACGCGGGCTATGGGCTTTACATTCTGCCGGACGGCGGCGCGGAGCAGGACGCGGACGAATGGTGGGACGCCATGTGCCGCACGACGAAGACCGTGTTCGAAAAGACCGACGTAACGCCTGCACAGGTGACCGGCATTTCGTTCTGCTCCCAGATGCAGGGCATGGTGCTTGTGGACGAGTATGGCCGCGCGATGCGCCGCCCGATGAGCTATATGGATCAGCGGGCTTCGGCAGAATTCAAAGCCTGCCAGACGCACGGGCCGTGCGTTTCCGGTGTGAACATCGGGATGCTGCTGCGCTCTTTGCGCGCGACGCACGCCGCGTCCACAAGCGTCAAGGACCCGCTCTGGAAATACAAATGGGTGCAGGCGCACGAGCCGGAGATCTTCCAAGAAGCCCACAAATGGCTGGACGTGAAGGAATCTCTGATCGCGCGGGCGACCGGCGAATTTGTCATGACGCGCGACTCGGCCTATTCGACGTTCCTTTACGACACGCGGCCCGGTCATGAGGGCTGGAACGAAGGGCTTTGCCGGATGTACGGCGTCGAGACGCGCCATCTGGCGAAGATCATTGAATGCACCGACGTGGCGGGGCTTCTGACGGAGCAGGCCGCGCGGGAGCTCGGCCTCTGTCCCGGCACAAGGGTCTACGGAGGCGGCGGGGACGCGACGCTCATCGGCGTGGGCGCGGGCTGCACTGCCGTCGGCAGCACGCATATCTATTCCGGCACGTCCGGCTGGGTCGGAACGGTGATGGACCATCAGGCGGTCGATCTCGTGTCGATGATCGCGGGCATTGTCGGCGTGGAAAAGGGAAAATACAATTATTTTGCCGAAATGGAGACGGCAGGCAAGTGCTTCGAATGGGTCAAGGATCATCTGGTGCTGGATGAGGTCAATATCTATCTGTCCAAGACCGACGTGGCCGAGAGCCAGGAAAGCGTCTACGAGAGTTTGTATGATTATATGTCTGACACCGTTGCGCAGGTCGCGCCTGGCTCCGGCGGCGTGATCTTTACCCCGTGGCTGCATGGCAACCGCTGTCCGTTTGAAGACCCGGCGGCAGCCGGGATATTCTTCAACATTCAGCTGGAGACAGGCAAGGCGCAGATGCTGCGGGCGGTTCTCGAGGGCATCTGCTTCCACCAGCGCTGGATGCTCGAATGCGAGGAACGGAAAACAAAGACGGCCCCGGTCATCCGGTTCGTCGGCGGCGGGGCGCTTTCAAAGGTGACGTGTCAGATGCTGGCCGACATTACAGGCCGGACGGTCGAGACAGTTGAAAACACGAAGGACGTCGGGGCTATCGGCGCGGCGATGCTGGCGGCGGTCGGAAGCGGGCTGTTTCCGGATCTGACGCAGGCTGCTTCGCACGTGAAGGTCAACGGGCGCTACACGCCGAACACGGCCTTAAAGCCGGTCTATGACCGCAATTACCGCGTATTCCGGCAGCTGTACGCGTCGAATAAGAAGAATTTTGCACTGCTGAACAGACTGAAGGAGGGATAAGCAATGGACGATCAGGCTTTACGGACGTGTATCTGTGAAACGGGCCGCGAGCTGCTGGAAAACGGGCTTGTTGCCCGGACGTGGGGCAATGTTTCGGCCCGCGCGGACGGCGGACATTATCTCGTCACGCCCAGCGGCATGGACTACGGCAGCATCGCGCCGGAGGATATCGCGCTGTGCGATCTGGCGACCGGCAAATGGACCGGCCCGCGCAGGCCGTCCGGCGAACGGGCGGTGCACGCGCTCGCCTATTCGATGTTTGAGGACGTCAATTTTGTCATTCACACGCACCAGACCTACGCCTCGGCGCTGGGCCTGTGCGGATACAAGCCCGGCTGCTTTACCGGCGAGGAGCGGCAGCAGCTCGGCGGCGTGACCGTGGCAGGCTACGGCCTGCCGGGCACAAAGACGCTGCAAAGCGCGATGCGCGAGGCCATGTCGCGCGGGGCCAGAACGATTTTCATGGCGCACCACGGCGTTCTGATCTGCGCGCGCAGCCACGACGAAGCGCTGATGCGCGCGCAGCTGCTCGAACGGCTCTGCCGCCGCTGCTGGCAGGGTGTATTAGAGCAAGCTGCACCGGTCATGGAACAGAAGCGGCTGGATTCCGTGCTTGCCAAGGTTCGCCACGCACATCCGCTGGCCTGTGCCGCGCGGACGGACGCACTTCTGACTATGGCGGCGCTGAATCGGCCCATCCGCGCCCAGCTGGACGACATGGCGCAGATGATCGGCCCGGTGATCCCGGTCACGCAGAGCGCTGCGGCGGGTGAGATTTCCGCCGCGCTGGATAAGCGCTGCGCGGTGCTGGTTCCGGGTGTGGGTGCGGTCGTCTGCGGAAAGGACGAGGATGATACGCAGGCGCTGGCAGTTCTCGCGGACAAGGCCGCCGTCTGTGCGCTGCACACGGCGGCGCTCAATGAGCGTGCCCGGCTCTCCCGCGCGGACATCGCCCTGCAGCATTTGGTCTATCAGCAGAAATATGCAAAGCAGAAGGAGGCAGGAAAATGACCGGAGAAAAAAAGAAAGAAATTTGGCGGGTTGTCAAATTTGTGCTGTTTTCGGCCTCGGCAGGTATCATCCAGATCGGATTGTTTACGCTGCTCAATGAGCTGTGTAAATGGAGCTACTGGCCGTGCTATCTGATCGCGCTGGTGGCGTCTGTGGTGTGGAACTTCACGCTCAACCGGAAATTCACGTTCAAGAGCGCCAACAATGTGCCGAAGGCCATGGCGCTGGTTTTGTGCTACTACGCCGTGTTCACGCCGCTGTCGACCATCTTCGGCAACTGGCTGGTCGAAAGCTGCGGCTGGAACGAATATCTGGTCACTGTTATGAATATGCTTTTGAATTTTGTCACGGAATACCTGTTTGACACATTCGTCGTGTTCCGGGGCAGCATGGACACCAATGACCTTGCGAAAAAGGAGGAACAGAAATGAACAACTGCGGCATCAGCCGTTGGGACGATCCCAACGAGATCAACGCGAGGCTCAAGGCCCTGACCAGCCAGCCCATCTGGGAGGTCACGGACGAGTATTACAACAATGTGATCCTGAACTATTTTGACGAGAAGTGCAAAGCGTCCAAAGCCGTGTACGAGGAGTCGAAGGAGTATATCCCCGGCGGTGTCCAGCACAATCTGGCCTTCAACAAGCCGTTTCCCATGTGCATGGCGCGGGCCGACGGCGCGTATCTCTACGACAAGGACGGCAACCAGTACATTGACTTCCTGCAGGCCGGCGGCCCGACGATCCTCGGCAGCAACTATCCCGTCATCCGGGAAAAGGTCATCGAGCTGCTGAACGAATGCGGCCCGGTGACAGGTCTGCTGCACGAATCCGAGCTTATGATCGCGAAAGAGATCAACAGGCATATGCCGAACGTCGAGATGTTCCGTATGCTCGGCAGCGGCACGGAGTCCGTCATGGCAGCGCTTCGCATCGCGCGCATTGCCACGGGCAAAAAGCGCATCATCAAGGTCGGCGGCGCGTACCACGGCTGGTCCGACCAGATGGTCTACGGTCTGAAAATCCCTGGCAGCCGGGCACTTCTGGAATCGCACGGGATTCCCGGCGGCTGCTATGAGGCGACGGACGAGGTGCGGCCGAATGATCTGACCATGCTGGAGGATATGCTCAAGCGCAACGTGCTGCTCGGCGGCACAGCGGGCGTCATTGTCGAGCCGGTCGGCCCCGAGAGCGGCACGCGGCCCGTTGCGCACGATTATAACGCAGGCGTGCGGGCGCTGTGCGACAAATACGGCGCGCTGATGATCTTCGACGAGGTCGTCACGGGCTTCCGCGTCGCGCTTTCGGGCGCGCAGGGCTATTTCGGCGTCGTGCCGGATCTGACGGTCTTCGGCAAGATCGTCGCAGGCGGGTACCCGTCGGCGGGCGGCGTCGGCGGCAAGAAGGAATACGCGCAGCTCATGGCGGCCGGTCTTGCCACAGGCAAGCACCGGGCGTATGTCGGCGGCACACTGGCGGCCAATCCTCTGTCCTGCCTCGCCGGGTACACGGCCATCCGTGAGATCGAGCGCACGAACGCCTGCGAGATCGCGGGAAAAATGGGCGACCGCCTGTGTGACGGCCTCAAGGGGCTGCTTGACCGGTACGGCCTGCCGTTCGTGGCCTATAACCAGGGCTCCATCGTGCATCTCGAGTGCACGGGCGCGATGAGCTTTGATTTCTCGTCCATGTCGTTTGCAAAGTCCGCGGTCGGTCTGCTCAAGCACAAGGATATGATGTATGTCCGCAAGGATTCGATGGAGCGCATGGGCGCGGCCTATATGGCAAACGGCATCGTCACGCTGGCCGGCAGCCGCCTGTACACCTCCATGGCCGACACACCGGAGATCATCGACGAGGCGCTGAACCGCTTCGAAGAGGTCTTCAGGCACGTCAGAAAGACCAACAAGGGCCTGCTGCCCTGATCCCCATATATGCATAAAGCCGCCTCCTGCTGTTACGGCAGGAGGCGGCGCTGTCATTTTCGTTTACATGCCGAAATAATCCCGGTTGGCGCGGGAATTGCGGATGGCGTACCAGACGAGCGAGGCCAGCACGGCGGCCAGGATCACCAGCGGCCACGGGTACGGGAGGAAGGGCGTTTCGCGCAGGTCGTTGAGCAGCATGCACACGCCGTAGCCCATGGTCATGACGGCCATGACCGCGAGCGGCGGCATCATATAGCCGATGTACATCTGCTCGTCCGCGCAGTCGGAGATTTTTTTCTCCTTCGGCACCAGCAGACCGTTTTTGAACAGCCGCTTCGTGACGGCAAGACGCAGGAACGTATACATACAGTACGCGCCGCTGGCTATCAGGATCAGGTCGAGAAATAATGTCATATCATTCATCCGTGTGTTCCTCCTGTTCGTTCTGCGCGTCCTGCTTCCACTCGCGCACGCTCCGGACTGCGGTGATCACCAGCAGGGCCGCGCCGATGATGGAAAACGCGATCGCTCCGCACAGCGCGATGATACGGTCACTGGACCAGACGCCGCTGGCGGCAAGGCCCGGATAATCCCGTCCCATCTTGATGGCGAGATAGATCAGATATCCGCCGCAGAGCACATACATCAGCTTCCGCCGGTTGTCAAAGTCGTTTTTTCGTTCCGGCTTCTTTTCCGCAGACTTCTGCGGCGCGTCCGGCTTTTTTTCCAGCTCGTCCATATCGCGGCCTCCCATACGATCATATATATAATATATAATATATCATACACGATTGCGCAGAAAAAAGAAAGAGAAAAAATGGGCCTGTCGAAAAAAGCAGCGTGCGCCGCCGGCTTCCCTTGCGCACAAGGGGAGCCGATGCGGGCGCGTGCCGGGCGGCATTATTTGAGGCAGCTTCTGATGTGCTTTGCGATTTCCAGGATCTCACGCTCGGTGTTAAACGCGGAGAGGCTGAAGCGGACGGTCCCGGTTTCGAGCGTTCCTGCGGACTCGTGCGCAAGCGGCGCGCAGTGTAGGCCCGCGCGCACACAGATCCCCTCGGATGCAAGCCGCGCGGCAAGCGTCTCGCAGTCCGTCTGCGCCGCGCAGAGGCTGAGCGTCCCGCTCTGCGCGGCGCCTGTAAACAGACGAATACCCGGAATATCCTCCAACATGGATGCAAGCAGCCTTCTAAGGCGGATTTCGTGCGCAAGCAGGCGCTGCGGGGTCTGCTGCCGCACAAAGCGCAGCCCGGCGGCAAGGCCGCAGATGCCGCAGACGTTCTGCGTCCCGGCCTCCGCGTGATCCGGCAGCTCCGGCGGCATATCCGGCAGGCGCGAGGCGCTGCCGCTGCCGCCCTCCAGAAGCGTATCCGGCATACGGGCGCACAGGAGCAGCCCCGTGCCCTGCGGGCCGTAGAGCGCTTTATGGCCCGGCATACCGATAAAATCCGCGCCCAGCTCCGCAAGGCGCACGGGCAGCAGCCCCGCCGACTGCGACGCGTCGAGCACGAACGGAACGCCGCGCGCACGGCACAGGGCCGCAATTTCTTCGACAGGCAGGATATACCCGAACACGTTGGACACGTGCGTGCAGATCACGGCGCTTGTGCCCGGCGTGATGGCGCGGTCGAACGCGGAAATCGTATCCGCCGGGTCAAACAGCCGCCGTCCGGCGACGATGATCTCTGCGCCAAGATGGTGCAGCGGCCGCAGGACCGCGTTATGCTCAAAACCGGAAATAACCGCACGTCCGCCAGGCTTTACGAGCGTTTTGATCGCCAGATTCAGCGCATGGGTCGCATTCATGGTGAATACGACCTGCTCCGGCTGCGCGTCAAACAGCGCCCCTGCCAGACAGCGGCAGTCATAGACCGCGTCGGCTGCGCGCATGGCGGGCGGATGCCCGCCGCGCCCGGGTGTCGCCATGCGGCACATGGCGCTCTGCACCGCAAGGGCAACAGCGTGCGGCTTCTGGAGCGTGGTGGCTCCGGCGTCCAGGTAGATCATAGCTGCGCCTTCTCCAGAAAGCCGTTCGGATGGACGCGGTAAGCGCCGGAAACGGGGCTGCTCCATGCGCGCAGGAGCTGTGCGGCGTGCACGCCGTCGGCCCCCTCCACATAAACGCCCCACGTGCAGCCGAGGCTCGACACCTCCTGCGGCGCACGGCGCAGCTGCGTCCAAAGCCCCGCCTCATAGAGGATCCGCCTGCCGGACTGCGCCGCTGTCTGGCTGCGGAACGTAAAGAGATAGGAAAACATGATACTCTCCTCCCGCTCTATCGTATGCGCAGGCCGCGGGATCCGCCACGGTTCGGCAGAATAATATTTATTCAGAAAAGATTCATAAATATTCTTGACATTTCTTTATCACGCTGTATAATGAAACCCGTTATGAGAGAGGCTGCGGCTGACAGGAGTAGGGCGCGTATCCGGCGGGAACCGGGCGTCTGAAAGGGGAAGCCGCCGAAGAGCCGCCGCCGTTCCCGCAGCGCCGGTATCTGGGACGCAGGGAGAAGATCCTGCGGACTGTCACGGGGTTTGCCCCGTGGAGAGCTGTCATGCGCGAACACGAGATTTGATGTGCGTCATGATGGAAGATCATGACGCATTTTTATTTAGGAGTGAGATCCATGAAACCCAAAGCATCCAGATCCAAAACGATCCTGACCAAGCTCGTCGCAGTCGTCATTCTGGCGCTGCTCGTCGTCGCGGCGGTCAAGTGCGCAAACGGCGCATCGCTTGCAAACACGGCCTGGTCGCTGCTGCCGCCGGTCATCGCGATCGTGCTGGCACTTATCACAAAGGAAGCCTACAGCGCGCTGTTCATCGGCGTTCTGGTCGGCAGCCTGTTCACCTGCGGCTTTGCGCCCGTCGCGACGCTCGACACCATCCTGAATGACGGTCTGATCACCGCGATCTCCGCCAACGCGGGCATTTTCCTGTTCCTCGTGCTGCTGGGCATTATTGTCGCGCTGGTCAACGCGGCGGGCGGCTCGGCTGCCTTTGGCCGCTGGGC
>CDZA01069579.1_pt1 | contig 47870 bp, 19 predicted proteins | sample 554881 | NCBI WGS metagenome assembly CDZA01 (sample SAMEA3182082, study PRJEB8094) | gut metagenome | biome: human; feature: gut; material: Stool; isolation source: human stools | place: Canada | collected 2012-12-04
CAACGATGCTGCACGCCGTCTACGCTTCACTCCGCTATTGTCTTCCAGCAAATTTCCTGCATTTTCTGCATCAAAATGTTTGCAAAACTCGTCTATAATACAAAATAATTCTGTAACTTTGTAATCGGTAGTCATATTAAATATTTTTGTAACTAATTGATTTTCACCTATAAAGGTACAAAATATTTATGAGACTACCAACTTTTTTATAAACTATTTCTTATCCCGAACTGGGGTAGAAATGTCCTCAAACGTGAACTCAAAGTTGTTGGTCAACAGCACAACCGGCTTCTTTGTCTCGTAAAATATCTCCACCATACGTGCCTCATGGGTGAGTTCCCCTCTTGTAAAAAGCACTTTCTTGTCTATGTGCGTCACCAGTCCCTGCGGGTTGACGTAAGTAATGGATTCAAGTTCCTCGTACTTAAGGTTTTTCTTCATTTTGGTCACGTAGCACACGCCTTCTTCGGTAAGACGTTGGAATTGTGCGATGTCGACGTAACCACGATCCATCGCCAAAGTGGAGTCTTTTGGCAAATGCACCTCCTTCAGCAGGTAATGATCGTGTTTTGCGGCGGATGTGAGCTGCACCACCATCGGCACGCCGACATGATACTTCATTACTGTATGTACTTTCATGCCGCCTTTTTTCTTGCCTGATTTCGGGTGCCGCCCGACACCTTTGAGTATGTTGTCAAAGAGCGTTATTGTGGTGGAATCCATCATGTAAAGCAACTTCTCCCAGTCTTTAGGCTCGTGAGTCTGCCCCTTATAGCACTTGGAGGGGCGGCTGTCCGCTAAAAATTTGGCATACTTCTCCAAAAGATACGCATAAACACTTGCAAAGAACTCCTGAGGACGGCGTATATTGGCCTCCGCAAGCGTGCTGCGACGAACCAGATAGTTCATTCCGAGGTGTCCGAGCTTGTGAGCCTCCGCCTTCATGCCTATCTCAAGTTCGCGAAGAGAATCAAAGTGTTTGAGTATGCCGAACAGCATTACCACAAGATGTTGGTAGCCGTCAAAACGCTTCACGTAAGCCTCGCTTCCTTTCGTTTCGCGACTTATTTGAAGAATCTTCTCTTTGTCGAGTAACTTTAACACTTGACTATAGACCGGCTGTCCGGTAAAATGACTATCTTTGCTCATGGTTATATATTTTTTCGCAAAACAAAGATAACCAAAAGGGCTGATACCTCGTGAGAAGTGTCAGCCCTAATTTATTTTGTTTGAAAAAGTTTTACCGGACAGCAATAATTTGCTGGTGTCTGTCTGGTGCACCTTGCTTGGCAAGATGTCACACTTGGCACCATGCACCACTCTTACTACACAGTTGCCGTTGCTGTTCACACTCTGCACGGTTCGCTCCGTCTTCTTAATCGGGTCGAAGATGTGGAACACATAATCTACAGGATCTTCGTTCGTCTCCACGCAACGGTTCTTGTAGAACGTCTCGTAGCTCTTCACATTTCCTGCAATGTAGTCCATCCATTCACTGTCACAGCCCACATAGTGTTTGAGTCCCATGATTGAGTTCATGGAGTTGCCCACATACGATGTGTCCGCCATGCCGATGTCGTCACGACTGTTGAGTGTGCTGTCATGTGCACCATTGCCCACAACAGACTGCTCATCGGTCGTTCCATGGGTCGCCCACCACAGGTTACTGATTTCCTTGTGCTGCTCATAGTCTTGGAGTTGGTAGCCCTCTCCGCGCATGTGCGCACTATTCTGGAAATCCTTGGCTGTGTAGTGTATTGTCCCGGTCGGCATTTCGGTCGGGTTACCGTCTGTGTCGTATGCCCATTCTGCAGAGGTCTGTGAAGTGCCGTCACCTTTCTTCGAACGTACAGCACCTGATATGCTGCGAGGTCGTTTCAGTCCGTCAATAGTGATGGGGTATGTTCCCACAAGGCTGTCGTACTCACCAATGGTGTGCTCAGTCCATTCTGGTTCTATTGCTTCTATATGCTCGCTGTCAACAGCAAGACACTTTATGTCGCCAATGTCACGATACGAAGTGAAGTATATCCACTTGGCACCGTTTGGCACATCGCAGAACACATAGTTACCGATTGAGAAGTCGAAGTAAGCGTGACTCACCATCATAATGAACTTGCCCACGATCTTGCCGTTTGCATCCGTAAAGACGGCACCAAGACGAGCGTGGTTAAGTCCCGGCCATCTTACCTGCTTCATGCCCTCAACGTCCATACGGTAGACATTCGCATTGGCTGCTGTGGCAATAATATTATCGCCAACTGTCTCGCCAACTGTTGCCTCGTCAGCATACACGCCTGTATTTTCTGCATAGAGCAGCTCAGAAAGCAATGCCTCCTTGCGGTTGTTTACAGTCGATAACGGCTCTTTATCTGTAATTGAGTTAAAGTGATACTTTACTTGGTTCTTGTAGTCGTTCACGCCCTTGTACCAATAATGAGGCAAGTGGTGGAAGATGTCAAAGCCTTCACCTGCGCTGTCGCTCACATCGAAGCTCTCACCATTAGCAAGTTTATTGAAGTCTGCATCGCTCAATTGCACACCCTCCATCTGTTTCAGCTTGGAGTTGTACGTACACTTGTAAGCATGGGTGTCCTGCAATATCTTCAATGTGTGGCCGCTTGCCACAAAGCTCTTATCGTAATCGGCTCCTGTCTGGTTCTCGGGGTTGCTGTACTTCTCGCAGAAGTCACCGCTCACCACATCGTCTATCTTTATGACAGAGAATTGCGAGTTTATAACTTCAAGGTTCGGGAAGTAACGCTTCAGCTCCGCAATCTCACTCTCCTCTGAAAGTAGAGTTAGGATCCATCTGCCTATCAGTCCGCTACACTGGCCGCTCTCGTCATAGTCTGCTCCGTTTGCATCTATGCCTACGGCTCCATTGTTCTTGATGGCTCGCAGCAGCTCAACGCTTTCCGTAGCAGCAAGGCCGGCTATGCGTACACTCTTTAGCGCACTGGCCGTGGTTACCTCTCGCAGCAGCTTCATGGCATCTATCTTCGGGCTTCCGTCCAAAAACAGCTTCGTCACCTTAGCCATTCCGTCAATGGTCAAACCACCGGGGTAGGTCAGATTAGGAAGGTTCTTGAAGTACAGAGTCGTCATAGTACCGGGAAGGTGCAGCGTATCAATAGGTGAACTCTATGTAGCTGACCAAGATGATCTGACGCTGCACTGCCTTCTACGGTCACCAACGCCCACCATCCTTCATGGGGATTAGGGTAAGCCTCGCGTAGCTGTGCCGCCGTTTTGAACAGGCCTTTGTTCGGGCCTTTTATGTTCTTGGCTTCAAGCCAGCCGTCAACGATCAGATTGTGGCCGACCTTTGCCGAACCGCGTATGGTGGCCTTGCCGCCGATGTTAACGTCACGTCCAACCGCAACGTCACCATCTATCTGTTTTGTTGGTATTGAACTCATTATTCAAAAATGCTTTTTGCCAAGGTGTTCATTGCGGCTGCTTGCTCGCTCGCACCATAGGCGGTTAATACTAATGCAGCCGTAGTATAGACCACGGCTGTGTAACAACGCTCGCTGACGTCTATGCCGTCCTCCTCGTCTATGCTCGGATAAGGAATGTATGAGGCACGTTTCACGTAGGCTTCCTCACTGTTGCAACTGTAGAACTCCAACACCTTGCCCTCGGCACGGTTCACTACGGCACACACCGGCTTCTGAACATTGCCGCGAATACCCTTGTATCTTGACGATTGCAGGTCATACAATGGGTCGTCTGCTGATATGGCCATATAGCAGGTGCGTTCCCAGTCGCTCATTCGAAAGGCTACAAGACGCATGAAATCATCGGGCAGCAGAGTCCAACCGCTTCCGTTACTCTCCCAGTAGATGGTATCACCAAACACGTGACCTTCTTCCAAGTAGTGAACGGGAGCGGACGACTCTACACGCCGAACGGCTTCCACTATCTTTGAGCGTATGATGTCATTCAACGATAAGGTGTCAATGTCCTCATCGCTGATGAGCTGCTCGCTTGTCTTGTTCTCGTCAATGGCAATGCGCACGTCACGCTCCACGACTTCGATTTTGTACACCATACCGTTGCTGTGATTACTCGGTTACAAAAGTGATTTTAACGCCATAGGTTTCACCTACAGCTATAATTTCTGCACGAGTTCTCATCGTACCACTCTTCACGCCAAACTTCTTTGTAAGATAATCCTTGGCTTCTTGGTTGGTACTGAACTCAACTTCTGTAAGACCACGTTCGTCCTCGATAGGCTCGATGCCTGTCTCTTGTGTAGGCGTTTCTACATCACCTGTCGGCTTCACTGTTTCTGTCTTAGTTTCTTCTGACAAATGCTCATTCACCTGTTCGTCACTGTCTGGAATAGACTTGTGGGTAGCAATTCGCATGTGAGTACCGGGCAGTACTTGACGCATTACGAGACGGATAAAACCACTCTTGTATTCCTTTGAGTTCTCAATTACAAACTGTGTAATTGGGTCTTTGGTCACCATGTATGCAGGTTGCGAACCAGTTGGAGAAGACGTGCCACCAACGAACGATAAGTTCGCCTCAATGGTGCCGGCCTTAACTTTACCATGCCATTCCGTGAGACCATATACTCCGTATGTTTTAATTTCCATGTTATATTTTTTTATTAAAAATGGGGACGGATTGACTTAAAGCGCATCCACCCCCATAATTAGCGTTGACTAAAAAGTTACTCAGCTGAAATAGGGCCGTAGAAACGAACCCACTTCTTCTCGTTCTCGCCTGTCGCATTGTACTTGAATGCGTCTCCTGCACTCACAGTAATAGTTGCTGTGCCAGACTTGATGTTCATGCCATAAGCGAACACGTAAATTACGCCATCTTCGAGATCAGCTTCGGTTGGAGCTGTGTCACTACTCCACAAGCGGAACTCGTCTGCTGCAGGAGCGGTGTCGTCATCATCATCGTCACCATCAACCCAGATGTGACAGTTGCCCTTCAAGCCAAGAGCGTCACTGACGAGAACACCATTGCGTGTTGCCTCTTCACCTTCAACGTCCTCAGTGTAGCTGCTCTCACCACGACGTACATAGTGAACCAAACGGTCTTCACCAACAATTAGACCGCTGTTCTCGTAGCCGCAATCATTGAACGTCGGCTCAATCTTAATCTGAAGCTCACCGAAGATGCAGTACAGACGTGTCACCTTCCAACCAAGTCTCTCATTGGTGTAAGGCTCCATCGTGACCTCTGGATGCTTGCTCCAGTCAATGAGCTGCAAGCTCTGACCAAGATTGTTACCAACGAGGAAGAGACCGGACTTAGGCTTGTCTGCACCACCGTAGTATAGCTTGATGAGAGACATTACATCCTCAAATGTCCACTTGCCACGATGCTTCACCTCACGCTTCACCTGCCAACGAACACCATTGGTTGTATAGTCCCACTGGTCGTCACCCATGCTTGAACGTACAAGCATCTTGTTCTGCTGAGAAATGAGAAGCGTACGGTTGCCGGCAGCCTTGAACTCACGCAACTGAGCCTCTGCCTTGACAGCCTCATCGTAAGGTATCTCCATGTTCTGGTCGGCAAGATACTTTGATACGATGCTTGTCATACCTCGCTTCTGCAAGTACAAGTCGTCTGGAGAAGGAATGACAGTATTGGGGTCAACCCACTTCTGAGTCTCATACATGGCATTAGCCATACGTACTAACTTCGTACCTGCTGTTATGATATTGGTATTGCTTGCTGTTGGAGAGGTTGCTGTTGGAAGACTGCCATACTGGTCTGTCGCAGCCTGCTTAACACCGTTGGTTGCAATACAGGTGATGGTGTCGTCGTTGTTCACGCTCTTTACAAAGAGCTGGAGGGGACGACGGCTCTTGACATTGGTACCACCGATAAAGTCGTAGCCTTTGACTCCCTTGACCATAAGAGTGTCGTATGCTCGAACTTTCTTCTGGTCGGCATTTACCAACGTGATAGTATTGCCATTAACAGATGCAACCGTAACGATTGGTGTGCCTTGGTCAATTGCATAGTGTTTCACTTCCATGCTATGAACGTTCACGGACTTTGCCATCAGCATAAGCTGCATCAAAGAGTTCTGATCACGTTCAAACATGAAAATTCGTTTGTCAACTTCGGGCATTACAAGTTCGCCCATACCTCCTGATGCGTTCTCTACTCCACTGACGGTAGTAGGCGCACCACCTAACTGTGTCTGAAGACCAGCGGAACCAGCACTTGGAGTAAGTTCAGGACTATCTGGCGTGTTTGCACTGCCAGAGTTCTGTTGCTGGGTTGTTGTTACTTCTACGCTCATTTTAATTTGTTTTTATTTGTTATTGTTATGTTTCGTTTTTGCCGGTACCTTGACAATGCTTTTCTTCACAAAGCCTTCGTTATGTATAGCTTTGCTTGCTTCCATTAACGCACTTACAGTGGTACAGGCACCACCGATATGTGTTCGCAATCCTGCACTTCCTTGTGAGGGTTCACGTGGCTTTGTATTTGGAAATTCTACACTAATGCTCATGACGTATTATTTTGCAGCATTTGCAAAGTCAAAGATGTCCATGTTTCTTTTGTTCTTGGGCGCACCGCCATTCTTGCCGTTCAGTGGCGCAGTGCCGTCGCCTTTGTCTCGCTTGCGCAAGCCTTCCACAATTTTGTCATTGCGTCCGGCAACACGTCCCTCTTCACTTGCTGAGGCTACATCGCTGTCATGGTTGATGGCATTCACGAACATTGCAAGAGTCTCTTTCGAGAACTTGCCCATAACACCGTCACGGACCACGGTCAAAACGGCATCAACTACAGCGTCAATCTGTTCGTCGCTCATGCCACGCTCTTCTTGGAACTGACGAAGGGTTTCAAGACTTGCGTCCATGTTCTTCTCATATTCCTCGTCAAGCTGTCTTGACTTGGCTACACGCTCCACATAGTCCTTGTTGGCCTCGGCTATCTTCTCCTGCATTTCAGGATCGTCAAGTACGTCCTGTATTTCTATGCCGAAGTTTTTGACAAGCCCGACGTAGGGGTCGTTACCATTGTGCATATCAGCAAGGAACTGCGCACTTCTCGGGTCAGCGGCAAACATGTCGGACATGGCCTTTTCCCTGTCCTTGTAGCCGCTAAGATCCTGCTCGTATTGGTCGTAATCGTCGTAAATCTGACCGTAAATCTCCTCATCATCCTCGAACTTCTTGTCGGGATATTTCTTTCGCAGCCGTTCCAACTGTTGGTCGCGTCTGCTCTTAACTCCGTTGTTATCAGCCATTATCTTCAAAATCTTTAGAATGTGTCATATTCATTTGCAAAAATACCTATATAAGATGTGGACTGACTTTTAACTTTTGTGACCTCGTTTCTGTAACTTTGAGGAAACAATCGGGCACTTTTATGAAATACTTTGGCAGCATTCTTGAATTTACACGCGAACGTAATAACGACCTCATGAGGGCATATCGGGAGAAACTCGCAGAGGCATCCATCATCGTGATGCCGGTCATCTTCGAACTTGTCGCTCAGTCTCCGGCTTCTCGCTTTTGGGTGAGCGAGGAGAGGGCTGCTATTGTCATTTCAGCAATGGCAGCTGGAAAACCGATGCCAAGGATGAGGAGCAACAAGCGTGAAATGTTTGAGGAGATTTACCGAAGGTTCGTTATACTACGTGAGAAACAGCCCGACAAATCGGTGTACGAACTTGTGACGAAAATAGTAAATCAACCTGCACCGAAATTCTATCTCACGCCTCGTACAGTGGGCGAATTTATTTACCGAATAAAGAATGGATGGTATGACAACCAATATGATAGATACAGAGATTGCACGCTTACTCGCTGAAAACGACCGGCGAAATGAGGTGATGTTCGCTCACTTCGACCCGGTCACGGGTGAAGGGTCCATAGGGGAACGTGTGCGAGTTTGTATCTCTGACTTTGCCATACCCGTCCAATGGCTCCCTGTAGAGATGATGAAAATACAAATGGTGAAGAAACTTGTCAAGGCTGGGTCTATCGACAAGTTTCTTTCGTCTGTTCTCCATGTTGAGCCAAACGATGATGATTACATCAAGGTCTCGCGTAAGCTCATAAGGCTACGCTTCAAACACGACTTCCCTTTCTGGGCGGCTACGCTCGTCTATATCCACAACAAGAAGGCTGGTAAGGACGTGTTGTTCCGGCTTTACTATCCGCAGCGTATTTTGGTGTCTCGTTTTGAGGCAAAGAGAAAAGCTCGTCTCCCTATACGACTAATATTGTTGAAGGCTCGACAGTGGGGTGGTTCTACTACAACACAGCTCTACATGGCATGGCTTCAGTTCAACCATCGAAAGGGACTAAATTCACTTATCATTGCACATCAAGGGGCGGCTTCTGACGAAATCAAGGATATGTTCGACCTCATGATTGACAGATACCCGGTAGAGTTCCTGCACAAACTGGGTGAGGCATATTCCGAGAACGAGCCGAAGTTGGTTGGTGTAGGTAAGTCTGGCTCCACTCATCGCGTACCACAACGCAATTGCAAGATTAAGGTTGGCACTGCTGAGCGTCCTAATGGATGCCGTGGCGGTGCCTATTCTCTTGTGCATTTGTCAGAGGTCGGCTTGTGGCAAAAGACAGAAGGTAAGTCACCGCAGGACATCGTGCGTTCGGCATGTTCCGGTATTCTTTTGGAACCATTCACGATGATCGTAATGGAGAGTACACCGAATGGAACAGGAAACTTCTTCCACACAGAATATACAGCTGCTGCAGATCCTACAATCAAATCACAATATGAAGCTCTTTTTATATCGTGGTTTCAGATTGAGCAGTATTCCAAACAGTTTGCTTCAGCTGACGAAATGCGTGAATTTGCACAATGGCTGTACGAAAATAGAGAGAATGCCTATGTGCCGTCAAATCGTGAGGAGTCCGGACGCTACCTTTGGTCGTTATGGGAGAAAGGGGCTACACTGGAGGCCATCAACTGGTATATAGAAGAGCGTGCAGGTAAGGACGACTTTGCTGTAATGGCTTCCGAGTTCCCTTCTGATGATGTGGAGGCTTTCGTTCATTCTGGTTCTATGGTGTTCGACAAATACCGTGTCAAGAAGTTCGAGCGGTTCTGCAAGCAACCTCAGTATATCGGTGAGGTATATGCTGATGGAGACGAAGGAGAGGATGCACTTTCCAATCTCCGTTTCCGTGCAGACAGGCAAGGATTGCTTTCTATATGGGCTATGCCGGAAACATTCGAAGGCTACGAAGTTGTCAACCGTTATCTTACCGTTGTCGATGTGGGTGGACGTTCCAATAAAGCTGACTGGTCTGTTATCGTGGTATTCGACAGGCTTAGTATGATTGATGGTAGCGAGCCGCCGTCTGTGGTGGCTCAGTGGTACGGACATTGCGACATAGACCAACTCGCTTGGCGTGCAGCACAGATAGCGGCGTTCTACGACAATTCTCTTCTGGTCATTGAGTCTAACACGTTGGAGACTCACGACAAGGAGCGGCAGGTGGAAGGTGGCGACCAGTCGCAATATATACTCAATCAGAGTTCAGACATCTACCCGAACTTGTATGCACGCAAGCAGTCGGAGGATGAAATAAGGGAGGGCGCACCGCGTAAATATGGCTTCCATACCAATGTGTCAACAAAGCCGATGATTATCTCTACCCTCATCAAGGTGGTACGCGACCGACTCTATATCGAGCGCGACAAACGCTGTCTGGATGAATACAACACCTATGAGCGAAAACAGAACGGTGCGTATGGTGCTATTACTGGCAAACATGACGACTTGCTTATGACACGTGCAATAGGTCTGCATATCTGCTTCCGGAAAATGGATATGCCTGAATGGGTTCCTATTGTTAACCGTACACTTAGAAAAGACAGAAGCCCCGTTTCCGAGGCTTCCATCTGATAGTTTTATTAAGACGCTTGTAGCATCTGCTGTGCCTGTTGCATGGCAGATGCGTTTGCGTTTTGCTGAACCTGCTGCGCAAGTTCCGGAGAAATGCCATCCGGCACCTTGCCTTGTTCCAACTGTTCCCTTTGTGACTTGATGCTCTGCAGCAACTCGTCGGCAAATGGAAAGTCGCCGTGTTCCAACAGCTGCTCCACGCTGATAGCGTTCTTTTCCCACAACTGCATAAGCATGTCGTTGGTTAGAGCGCGGTATGCTGGGGTTGCTGTGCTCTCCACAATCGAAAGGTCAAACTCTACGTCGCGTATCTTCTTCGGGTCGTACTCCACAATGGTAGAGTTCTTTCCTGCAATGTTGAATACACGTGGCGTGTCGTAAAACTGCTGAATGTTCTTCACGTCCTTATACGCACCTTCTTTTACGAAAGAAGAGAACGTGTCGAGCAAGTCAAGCAGAGACGTTGAGGCGTTCTGTGCCTGTTGATTGTACAGACTGGCCGACATACCCGAATAACCGGGCTTGCCTTGCAATGCGCCGTTAACGCCGGATATGTCTTCGAAGAACTTCAACTGCATGCTCAGCAACTCTGAGATACCTATCTGTGTGCAGTTGTTGGCTATCTGCTGAGGCAATGGCGTTCCGGCCTTCGGTGTCCTGATCATGATGATGCCGTTGAAGCGTGCCCATTCGTCGGCAACGTCGTCCATTGACATCCCCTTCGGTAAACAGTCTTCCGGGAACAATAACACACCTTTTGCCGAAGCTCGCATAATCCAGTCGTACATCGTAATCAAACGGTTTGTGTATCGCTGCTGGTCTATTACATTGCTGACAAAGCTATGTATCTCACCGTCGATGAACGGATATGCTTTGAACACATACGGATGGCTCTTGTGCTCGTATGGGGTTTCGCCTTCTTCCAGAATGTCACCAAACGGAGTGAGCATGTAATAATACCAGTAGCTATCCATAAACCACTCCCAACGGATAAGCGGCACATCTCTCTCGTCCATACCAAGCTCACGGGCCTCTTGTAAACGTTTGTTGTTTTCGTCTGTTACAAGGGCTTGGAAATCCTCAATGTCTATCTTGAACACATCGCCGTTGTTTACGTCATGGCAGCGGACACGTGGTTTGCTTTCCTTCCTCCACACTTCTATTACACGACAACGTGTCACATCATACGGAACAAAAAAATCAAAGTTGCCCTGCAAAGGATGGCCAAAATGATTAAACGTAGCACTGAGATACGATTTGTCTTTGGCAAACTTGTATATCTCGGCCAGACGGTTGTAATCGTTTCCGTCCTTGGCAAAGCGTCCGCACAGTTCCTCAAACGATATGTCATGCACCTCGCCCACACAACTGCAATCCCAACCTCGAAAATCCCTCATGTTGTTATCGATGAAGAAGTTGTTGGGCTGTACATAGTCGGTCCAACAGTCCAGCTTGTTTTCTCGCCAGCCATACCACTTACGCTGCACGACAAAGCCCGATATAAGGAACTCCTCCATACATCGTGCGTTTATTTCTGTCATGCGGTTCAGCTGCATGTTGCATTGCAACACGGTACTCATCGTCTCGCCATAACGCTGCTCATCGCGGTCTCGTGCCGTACAAGTGGGTTCTTTGGATTGACTCGGTATATACCAAGTACAGCTTGTACCATACGGCGAATGAGGTTGTTCTTCAAGGGTACATTACCTTGCTTCTTGATGAGTTCCTCTTCGCGTATTTTTCGACCATTCACACAAACGTAGTCATCCCACTGCCGTCCGTAGGTGTAGTTCTTGTTACGTTCACGGTCTCTGCGGAACGTATCCATAGCAAGCCAATACTGCTGGGCTTGCCACAATACCTCAAATGCACGGTTACCGCCCAACGTGTGCTTGGCTGTAGCTACGCTGTCCATTCCTTCATGAGGCATGACAGCACTCGCCTTATGTAATTTTCTTCTTGCCATATTTTTATAATTTGGGACGGTGCAAAGGTAATTCCTTGCACCGTCCTTTGTTGTTTAACTATTGTTGCTTACCATTTCGAATATTGTTCACAGCGTCAACAAGTTCTTTCTTCTTCTCGTTGAGTTCGGCTTCAAGCCCCTTGCGCTCCTCATCCGAGGCTGCGGCTTTCAACTCCTCGTTGATATCGTCAATGTCTCCCGAATAATCTTCGTACGTTTCCAATATGCGATACTCGGGCGAGTTGTTCAACCACGCTATCTTTTCCGCATAATCAAACACTCCGTCTGCCGTGTCGTTCTCATAATGGTTCAACCTCGTACGCAATTTCTCGCTTTCTTCCTTTATTCTGAAATACTCATTATTAACGGCTCTGTATTCTGTACGTTCGTCACCGTTTTTCACAAGTCTGTTCAGCAAGAGGAAACTGCGAGGATCATACTCTCGATCGCCAATGACGGTTTCACTCATTTTCGTGAGCCTATCAATGGTTGACGATACACCACCAAAGATGCCGTTCAGCAAATATTCCACCTGCGCAGGGTTGATGTCAATCTTGCCACTTGTGTAGGCATCACCACCGGTGGCCTCATTCAGTGCTTTTGACAACCCAACCAAGTATTTGTTGGCACTCTTGTACGCCTTAGTCCATTCGGGCATATCCTTGTTGAAAGGAGTGTCCTTGTAGATTGGCATACCTGTCCAACTCTCATTGCCTATCACTTCGGCAATAGGTTTTATCGCACTCGGAACGAATGCCTTGAAACCACCGCTACCTTCCATAATGTCGATTGGCAACATCTGGCTAACTTGGCTTGCCATTTGGTGTGCGAGTTCCCCTGCAGTGTAATGTTCCTTACCGTTCATCGCGCTCACCATCAACTCGCCCATGCCGTACATTGCGCGATACTCAACTGGCAACGGCATGCTTATCCACGACTTGTCCATGCCGGGTAAACGGAACACCACATTGCTCCTGCGTACATATTCGGGTAGGTTGAAGTAGTCGTTCTTGTCATCCTTGTCGTCGTCTCCGTCACCACCGCCAATGCTCGCCATCAATGCACCAAGCAGGAACATTGCGGCGGCTCCTGCAATGGCTTTCTTCGGATGCCGTTTGAACTGCCGACCGAAATTAGTAGAACCTTGGAGGGCTGCGTTCCAGAACACATAAAAACTGCGACCAAGCCCTGAAGTAAATGCAGCTACATTACCTATTCCTGTTTGTCCGTTTGTCTTCCAAAACTTTGCGCCACTGCCTTTCTTGTTGAAGTTCACACTTATCTCCTTGGCATCGTACACGCTGCGGTCTATCGTGCGTCCCAACTGACGTGAGGTCATAAAGGCGGCAAAGCGTGCGCAATTCTCCACGGCACGGTTGTACTCGTCAAGACGCTCGCCTAACAAGTCCCAAGCCTTTCTGATTGGCATCTGTCCGTTGCTCTTCTTCAACTCACGCTTGATGTCATTCTTACGCTGTTCGATGTCACGGATGTTGGCATAACCTGTCTCACCACCATTCATCATGAACAGATGGAACATCTTCTCCGTTTCATCGTTCAAGTCGAGTGTACCATTGCGCAACTTGGCAAGAAGTACCTTCATCTTCGCTGGATTGACCTTTGCAACATTTTTGTGGAAACGCCAAGCATAGTTCGGACTTTCCTTTACCCACACCATAGTGTTGGCATACATCATGTCGCGCATAAAGTTCGAAACAACGAAGTCTGGGTTACGCGTGGTGTAAAATGCCGACAACTGACGATTTATGGTCTCACCTAATCGCATGATTGCACCTATTGCACCTGACACGTCATTGTCTGGGTTGGTCTGTCCGTTCAACGCCTGTGCAGCTCTCGGATTGCCGTTGATGGTGAGTATGATGTCGCGGCCGTTTCTCTTCACCAAAACTTGGTGCTGTCGAAGGTCACGGCTCTCCACAACGCGGTACGGAATAGCAGGATTGTCCTTCTGCTTTCTGAAGTGTGCAGGGTCGTTCTTCGCGGCTTGTTGCATCGCATATTCAAAGTCTCGCATCTTGCGCTCCACCTCAGCAGGACTGTCATCTTCCTCAATGCGTTCCGTCCCTTGCAGGTCGCCAGAGTTGATAGGTTGCCACTCGTCTGCAACGTCATTGTGCCATAGCCACAGGTCGCTCACGCTCACAAGGTCACTCGGATGGTTCAGCGCGAAATTCAAGAACTTCTGCTTCACCAAAGTATTACGGTTACCCTGCATTATCGCGCTTTCAGCCATAGCCTCCATATTGGCAAACGGGTCGTCAGCCTTACTCTTGCGTCCCTTGGCGGTCTTGATTGGAGCATTAAATGCGCTGTGCTTGTCCGTCAAGTATGCATACGCCTCATCGCTCGTCTTGTCGTCAAAGCCACGCAGAGGAATATAATTCCCATACATTCCGCTGATGTCGTCGTAGGTCGCCTTGTTAATAAGTCCGCTTTCGTAGGTTTTCTGCAATGTGGCTTTCGTTACGGCATTCACCTTGTCCCACAAGCCATCAACCCAATGGTCTCTTTCGTAGTCGGATACCATTTGTTGCGCCTCTGTTTCCGCATCAAGCACATTGTCCATTCCAGTCAAAGCGGTCAGTCCTGCATAGTCTCGTTCGCGATTTATCAAGTAAAGTTCTTCTTCACGATCTTGCATTCGCTGCTTTACGTCTTCAAAAGCATCAATCGCATCTTGGTCTAACGGATCATTGTCAACAGCCTGCTGAGCAGCAAGAACTTCTGCAAAGAACTCCGAGCGAGCGTCCTTCTCCGCAGCCCTCCGCGCCATTACCTCGTTACGCTCCAATCCGTGCTTGGCCATCATATAGTCTGTCAACTCAGCACGCTCGTCCGCTGTCTTGGCAAGTTTCGCCACCTCCTCAAGCATTGGCTTGAACAATGTCTGCGCAAATGCGGTACACTCTGCTTGGTTCACAGAAGAAAGGCGATTTTCACCAAGATAGGCATTCTCATACCCTGCCACATCCTCGATATATGTCTTGCCATTACCCTCTGCTTTGAGTATCGCGTCCATAGCCTCTTTCAGTCCGAGCATACTGTCTTGCAGTGCCTCTTGCATCTGGTACATTCCACGACTTACACGCTGCTCATATATGTCACGTGCCATCGCCTTGTTGTACTCCACACTGTCACCGTCGCGGAACATAATGCCCTCATCTGCAACATTTTCGTCAGAAACTTTGGGATTTACAAAATCTTTGACTACCTTTGTCGCAGTATCAAGGACTTGCTTGTCTATTTCCTGCTGAACCGGTTGTGACGCTGAGGAGAGATAAGCGAGTCCTTTTTCTTTATCTACCCACTTCAATGTCTTGTTATTTGCAATCGGCTCTACAATATTTTTGAACTCCCTGCCGTGGAACGAACGCACATCATTCACTTCGAGATATTCCGCACCCTGCTGTATCTGTCTCTTCAATTCAATAGCCACACACACATTTTTGCCATTGCGGTCTCTCATGTCTGTAAGCACACCAATTGTGTCCTCGCTACGTTGGAACACGAATATAGGCGAAGACAAGTGTTGCGGCATATTCATTATGGCAGATACATCTACTTCATGCTTCTTCTCTGAACCTTTCTTTATTACACGCTGACGCATAACAATAGGCAAGTTTGGGAGGAATGTACGCATTACTCCTTGTGGTCTGCCAAGATGCAGCATCTCATTCTTATCCATTTCGCCATTCTGATAGCGTGTAAGTTCATTGTTGAAACGCTCGTTAGCAGTCTGTTGTTCACGCTTACCATCACTGAACTTAGTATCACCGAAACCTGTCTTCCTGCGCATAACCTCAGTATCAGCGGCATCGAACACGGTAGGCTTACCACCATTCTTCTTACGCTTGTATGCCTCATGCAGAACAAACGCCCAGTCCTTATCACCCCACTTCCTCTTGCCGGGGATTTTCAATCCGTCCAACAATTTTTGTAGAGCCTTTTGGAGCATGGCTTTCAGTTTGCCCCAGAACGTAAGTTCTTCGGCACTCATCTTCTCGAAGCCTTTCTCACCGATACGTCCGGCAAGGTCGGCACCATATTCCTCTGTTGCATCACGCTTGAACTGCTCACGTTTCTTTCCGGCCTCGGCATGTGCTGCTGCCATATCTGCATAGTATGAAGCGTTGGCATCCTCACCATTGGCTACATGCTCCTTGCGTTTCTTCTCACGTATGCGGTCCACCTCGGCATCGTACATCTTCTGCGCCATGCGGTCAATGGTACCGCGTATCTCGTCCTTAGACACACGATAGAGTTCATCAAGGGCATTGTTCAGCTTAGCTTCATCAGGGAACAGCACGCGCAAACCATCGTGACCCACAACCTCATGCACAAACGTATTCTCAACGTCTGCCATGTTAGCATTGTTGGGAACAACAATAGTCACCTCGCCGGTCATAGGATTGAAGCTACCCTTCATTCTGCGCTGGCGCACGGAAGGTAATGCAGCCACTTCTTCCTCTGTACGGATGATGCGTACTGGAGTATGCAGACGTTCGGACAGTTCGGTCACTCTCTCGCTCATCGCACTTTCCATTGCTTCCTTCGGTTCGCCTACCCACTTGCCGGCCATCTTCGCATTGATGCGTGCTATGTCTTCGTTGCTGACGAATGGCGTGTGTCCTTCGCGTCCGGGAATAACATCGCGGCTCTCCCAGTTCTGTTTGTCGAGTGCAAGACTCTCCTCCGGTGTCAACTCCTTGCCGTCAAGTTCAAAGCGGTAACCCATCTTCTCCAACTCTCTGCGCACTTGTGGCACAAAGCGGTTGTAGTCACGGTGGGTCTTCAGCTCCTCACGCTTTCCCGGATGCTTCTTCCAGTACTCGTCAATGAGCTTAGCTTCCTCCTCACGGGTGAGCACCTTGTCTATCTTGCTCCAGCGTGAAAGATACAGCGTGCGGCCATTGTTCCACTGATGGGCACCGGTAGGCAACAGAGCATAGTCTGCGTGGAACGGCTCGTCTATCTCCGATTTCGGGATGAGGCTGCGTACCACAACAAGGTTAGGTCTCTTGTATGCCTCGCCAAACTGCGTGTTCAAAGGTGTTTCGATGGCATGGTCGTATGGGTCGTATGCTGCCCACAAGCCCTTGTCTTCGGGGTTCTTCTTCAGGAAGTACTGCAACTGTGCCTCCTTGGTCTTAGGCTTCACGAATTTCAAACCGTCATTGATCTGCAACTCTGTACTCTTTTTGCCGTCAACCATGATGTAGCCATTCTTGTTGAGCTCGTCCAGCTTGCGCTGCTGCTCCTCGGTGAGTTCTACCTTTGGAGGTGCAGAATAGTTCCAACGTCTGCCTTCCAATGTTCTGCGCTCGCCTGTCTCTGCATCGGTAAATGCCATAGGTGAACCCAGTGCATCATCCTCAAAGGCTTGCACATTACGGTAAACAGGAACCAACTCACTCTCTGGCAAAGACTCCAGCTCCATTGCCTTAGGGTCGTCAGCATCAAGCAGACGGAACTTGGTCTTGTCTTCTGCGCTCTCATCCTCATCGTCTACAACGACATCAGTAGCTGCGTCAACACTTGCGTCCATTTCGGCATACTTCTTCTCCTTTTCTGCCATTTCTACCTTCATGGCCTCGGAATATTCCTCAAACTGACGCTTGGCTTCTTCGAGTTCCTTTCCAAACTCAAACGGCTTACCTTCACGCTGCTTTAGTTGTTCTAACTCTGATTTGCCGTGCTGTACCATACGTGTAGCAATGTCGAACCGCTCGGCAAAGTCCCTACCTGTGATTACATTCTCGGTGATGTCTTCAACGGCATTGCGCAATAGCGACTGCTTTACAGGAACATTATTCAGACCAAGTTCAGGACATGAGTAGCTCATTCTACGATGTATCTCGGCAAACAGCAGTCCGCCATTGTTCACAGTCTCTCGCAACATCTCTGTCTTGACAACAAAGTCGTAACCTCCCAATGACAAAGTAAGAGCATTTGTCTGGACGTTATTGCCGGGGTTCTCTTTCATCGCCTTTACTGCATCGAGGATTTTCTTGTTGTGTTCCTTGATGAAGTCAGCCATGGCATCAACCGAAGCAAATTTCAGTTTGCCAACAGTTATCTCTGTGAACTTACCATCGGGGAATGCCTTTTGCACTGCAAGCAGCTGGGCGTTAGCTTCCTCTGCTCGTTGCTCTGCAGCCTTTATCTGTCCCTCCAACTTTGGCTTGGCATTGTGAATATAGGTTTGGTCGGCTTCCCACTGCTTTTTGCGGCTTTCGTACTTGCGCACATTCTTCTCCGCATTGTTTTTCAGCAGGGCGTATTCACTACCAGAGAGTTGAGCAACAGTGTCGCCGAACACATCTTCTTCCTCTTCAAGTACACGGTTATTCATGCTGTCCTGCATCAGTCGGTCACCCTCCATAACACTATCAGCAATCGCACCTTTGGTCTTCAATCGCTGATATGCAGTTACGTCAAGACTATCTTCCACACCAAAACGAAGCACACGGACTGGTTTATTCCATTGCTTGTGAAGATTGCCCTGTCGCAGGATGCGGCCGTTTCGTTGCGTGTAGTCCATCGGACGGTTTGGCGCATCAAGGTGTATAAGGGTATGCAGACGTTCCTGTATGTTTACACCAGTACCAAGGGTTGCAGTACTACCGAGAATAACACGCACCGCGCCTCGGTTAACCTTGTCGAAGATTTCCAACTTCTTCTTGATGGTCATGCCGGGCTTCATTACGATAACCTCGCTTTCGGGAACACCCTGCTGGATGAGTTTCTTCTTGATGTCCTCATACAGGTTGAAACCGCTGCGCTTATTCTGGTAGTGGTCGGCAAAGATGGCTACAGTACCCTTGTAGTCGTCAGTCTCTTTCAACGAACGCAAGGTTTGGCGTACGGCATCGTTAGTCTTACTCCTCGGATCATCCTCTGCGTGCATTTCCACAAGTCGGGCATCAACAGCTGCTCCTTGAGCAATACCATACATAGTGAGAGGTATGCTGCTGTTTTCCTTCTTCTCCTTGCCGCTCATTTTGTCAAAGCGTTCAAGTTCTTCACGCACATATTTCATCACACTGCGAAGAGCGCGTGTCTGTGGTAGATAGATGTCCTGCGCCTTGCCGCCCTCCATTTCTGGTATTTTCTTCACAAGTTCCGTCTGGTCTTTGGTCAGCACGGTGTCTGCTACCCCTGACCATATACGAACCAATTCGGGCAGGTTCACATATCCGGCAAAGCGGTTCACTTCCTTGAACTTGCCACTTGTGTTGAACTCTGGCATCTGCTGTATATTGCCGAAGTTGCGCACAAAGTCGTCAAAGTAGTAGATACCGTATTCCTTCATGGTGTCCTTTGGCATGAGATAACGCATGAAAGTCCAAATCTCTGCTGCTGTATTACTGATAGGCGTACCAGTGGCGAAGATAACATTGCGACCGTTATTCTTCTCCAATATGGCTTGCGTCTTCAAGTACACGCCTTGCGACTTCTTACTGTATGATGGGTCAACGCCTTTCACACCGCGCTGCATGGCTGTTGCAAAACCGAGGTGTTTGTATTCGTGCGCCTCGTCAATGAGCAGGGCATCAATTCCCATATCATCAAAGTTCTCCACATCATCCGTGCGGCGATCGAGCATTTCCTGCGCCTTGACAGCTGCGTTCTGCTTGGCAACGGCTTTCTTCTTTTCATTGTTGGCTGTGCGCTTCTTTGAGATACCTTCTGACAATGCTGCCATTTCTGCTTGGAGGTCGGCCAATTCCTTTTCAGCACGCCTTGTTATAGGGTCTCTGCCGCTGGAGTCTGCCTCACGCATCTGTTCAAGCACAAGCATCTTTTCGTCTATCTTGTCCTGTACGAACTGCATCTGACGCTCGTCACTGTCGGGGATAAACTCAAAGGTACTCTGAGGTACAACTATCATATCCCAATCGTTGTACTTGATTTTTGCATAGAAATTCTTTCTACCTTCCGCATTGCGGTCATTATCTTCAAGCGTAAGTATCTTGGCATTTGGATAGAGTTCCTTAGCTGAAGCTGCAAATTGTCCTACGGTGGCATTCTGTACCACGATCATAGGCTTGCGTGCCGTACCGAGTCTGCGCATCTCCATTGCGGTGGAGATAAGGGTGAATGTCTTGCCGGTACCAACCTCATGGGCAAGCAACAACGGCTGCATTGTACCTCGTACAATGGCCTTACCTTGGTGTGAGCGCATCTTGAACTTGTGTGTTGCGCCACCGAAGTATTCAGGTACAAAGTCGTCAGGTATGCTCATAGGAACATAATTGTTGAAGCGGTCGTTATACTCTTGCTCCATGCGTGCTGACAAGTCCGCGTCACTCTGCATCTTTCCTCGCGCCCAGTCCTTGAAGTCCTGACGTATCTCGTCTATCTTGGCTGCACATGCTGCCGTAGCCTCACGGTCTGTGATGGTTTCCGTTGTGCCGTCATAATGCTTTTCCGTACGTGACACGATAATGCTTTTGTTCTGGATTGCGGCTGAAATGAGTTCATGGCCCATTATTGTTTTCTTAAGCATTTCACTCACAATACCCATTGCGCGGTTCTTCTCAACGTTCACACCATAGGTCGGGGCTTTCATAAACCATGTTCCACCAGCTGCTGTGAAATGCACGTCTATGTCGGTACGCTCTTTCACATACTCGTCATATAGTTTTGGGTCAAGCCATGACGAACCGAGCGTGAAGTCTATCAAGTGTGCAGGAATATTCATAGGAACCACATCATGCAATGCCTTGATATTCTTGCTGTATTCGCCATTCTCATTGTTGGCCTCAGCTTGTTTCAGCTTCTCTCTCACGTTACCGCTCAGATACTGGTATGACACTTCCATCTGTCGTGTCGTAGGGTCTTCAAAGCCGAGTCCGCTGTCAATGATTTCACGCTTCACTTCCGCCTCGCTCTTTCCGAGCTGGCTTGCAATGTAAGGAACATCAATGCGTCCGTTCTTGAACATACTCACCACAACACCGTCCTTGACATTCTCAGGGTGCGGCTCGCTTTCCTTTTCCACGACACGGCCTTTCATCACATCGGCCTTATCGTAGGTCTTGACAACGCCTCCCTTGCCGTCTCCTTGCTCCTTATATGTCTCCAATGAGAACACATTAGGATAGTCCACATCATTGCGCAACCATGCTAATTGGTTGTTTTTGTTGAAATGGCCGTAGGTATTGACAAAGGCATCGTATGCCTTGTTGAGTTTGGCAATCAATGGTTTCAGTCCTGCATCACTCTCGTTCTCTGTCTGGTACTGCATAACATCAGCCAATGCACTTTTGATGGCAGCATAAGCAGTGAAACACTCCTGCTTGGTGTGTCCCTTTATCTTCTTGTCGTTCACTTCAAGAGGATAGTAACCGCCAAAGCTGGCCAAAACAATCTGGCCGTCTTTCATATACATTTCACCAAGTTTCTTGCCGTCCGCTGACGCATCAAGCACAAGTGAAACATCGTGGTGATCTGTAGTGGTCGCTTTGCTGCTATCTTCTTCAGTGAACGATTTAACGAAATCAACCAGCATCTTGCCTTGGTCTTTGCCGCTTACCGGGTAGAGTCCCTTGCTCGTAGGTCTGAATGTATCACCTTCCTCAAAGGCAAAGCGCATTTCACCGGCCATGTGGTCTGGGTGCTCGATGAAATACTTGTTGTAGTCCATGGAGAGTTGTTTGGCCTTGCGTGCGCCCGGTTCTTCATATTCGGCCGTGCGCTCACCGCTGATGCTGCTCACGTCAATGGCTTGTGCCGACTTCTGACCATTCACTCGCTTGCGGATAACGATGATGTCCGACGTGACGGTTGTACCACCAAAGGTCTTGTTATTCATGCGGAATGCTCCGATGAAGTCCGAACCTCCCTCGTTCACAACCCAGTCGCGCAAAGCCTTGCTGTTATCGAGCGTGCCGTTTGAAGAAATGAAGATACCCAATCCACCCTCACGCAACTTACGCACATTCTTGGCTATACAGAAGTCGTGGATATTGTGGAACTTCTTAGAAAGGTCACTGTCGCCTGTGGTGTCATTCACACGCAACCCGGTAACGAAAGGTACATTGGTAATAGCCAGATCCACACTGCCATTAGGTATGCGTGTCTGCTCAAAACCTTGTATCTCCACCTTGGCATCGGGATAGAGCAATGAGAGAATGCCGCCAGATGTGCCGTCTATCTCAATGGCGTGAATGTTACTGCGCTCGCTTACCGTTGTAGGCATCTGTCCCAAAATGTTGCCAATACCTGCAGAACCCTCTAAGATGTTGCCACTCTTGAAACCAAGCTGATTTGCAATGTCCCAAAGTGTATCAACAACGTATGCAGGGGTGTAGTAGGCACTGTTAGCACTCATAACGGCTTGCTCGTAGGCTTCTTCTCCAAGCAACTCACGTATTTTCTTGTTACGCTCACGCTGTTTCCAGTCATAGCCTCCGTCGCTGAAAGCGGCTCCAAGACCACCCCAACCACTGAACTGTCTAAGTACACTCATCTGCTCGGGAGTGGCTGTCTCACCGCTCTCAAGTAATTCATGCGCCAACTCAATAGCCTTGATATTGGCCTCTATTCTGCCATTCACCGAAGTTGGGGCATGGTCTGCGCCACGCTCTGAATGGTTGTTGCGTGTGTTCTTCGGCTCGGTCAGTCCATGAAGTCCAGCGGACACAGCCCTATCTTTGCCAGTGCTTTGTCCTCCTCGTCCTCCGTTAGGTCTTCCACCTTCTTGTGCAGCTGTTTTGCGAGGGCTTCCTTGGCTTTCTCGTAGTCCTTGCTGTTGTCCACTATTGTCGGCTGGCACTGTTTCGGTGCGTACCGCTTCATCATTTCCTTGTAATCCATTGTCTGATGTATTATCAAACAGCCCGGCAAACAAATCACCTACAGGCTGCTCTGGTTTAACTTTCTTAGTTGCATTTTTCTTGGATGCAGGCTTTGGCTTGTCTGCTGGTTTCTCTGATGATGTTGGCTGAACGCCACCATCTTTGTCACGTCTCGCCACCTCTGCCTTGATATGGGTGCCCATATCCTTGTCATCGCCATACTCCTTGTCGAGTTCCGACAATTTCTTGTCTGAAATTTTAGGGAGCAACGTGTTGAGGCTCTCGATCTTCGACTTCATTGAATGGTCAGTCATGCCCGGATTGAGAATGTCAACAACATGGAGCTGTATGGCAGTGTCTTCTGGCAATGCCGCAACGGCATCCTCGTTAATACCATCCTCGTAGAAGTCGCCAACGGCTTCATGCTTCGGCTCGGCTGACTCGCTTGGCTTATGGCGCAACTGGTCCGAGTGAGCATTAACCCACATGACAGGAGCAAGGCCGGTGTCAATGCGGATGCCGCCCTCATCGTTAGGCTGCACTACAACTGCATCAGTCCATGTGCGGCCACCATCGGTTGAATACTGCACCTTGTCACCTGCTGCATACTCTCCTTCATTGGTCACGCCACTACCTATAAGATATTTGTAGGCTTCACGCTGCACCTGCTTCAGAAGGTCAGAATACGTAACATTGCTGTCAACGAAGACATTTCTACCGTAGCGGTCATTGCCGGTGCCTTCAGGATGGTCAACCCGGAACATGATGTGAGTAACTTCAAGGTCGCTGCCTCCAAAGCCATCTACACCCTTGGCTGCTCTTGGCTCAACACCTATTGTCAGATACAGCTCGCGTCCTTCTTCTAATGGCAGGTGTATAGACACATCACCTCCAATAGGGGAAATGTTGGAAACTGCAAGTGGCTTTTTCTTACGATTGCCTTTCTTATCCGTCTGCTTTGAGTGAGAAGCCTCATAGTGGCTAAGGTTCAAATCAGAAATCAACTGGCTTGCAAGGTTGGCTGCATCCTTGACGGCCTTCTTCTCGGCATTACGCATGTAGCCGTATGCCTCGTTGTAGTCCTTCTCCACCTCGTCAGCCTCATTCTTCCTCGGAATACTCCACATTCATGTAGTCCTCCAAGAATTTACGGATGCTTCCTGCCTCTAAGAGCTGCTGCACAAGTGGCACCTTTAGCATCGACAAAGGAACGTACTGAACAGGAAAGGGGAAATCTTCTATCTCTATTTTCTTCCTTTCGCCTATGCTTCCCTCACCAGTAATAGGGTTGAACTTGGAACGTATCTCGGCATTGCGCATACGGTTCAACGCTATTATCTTGGCTACGTTTTCAGACACGACAAGGGCGGCTGCATTGCGAACGGATGCAGCCTCTCCTCTTGTCTTTGTGTCCTTTGCTATCATAGATATGGAAGATTGATAGTTCATTTATTATGCAGCATGACGCAACATGCCCCATGCCTTGTTTACGGCATCCATGTTTGCGCCCTGCTGTGCTTGTTTCATAATCTCTGGTGACAATGCCACTGGGGTCTGACCATTCTCCAACTGTTCCTGCTGACTGTTGAGGCTCTGCAACAACTCGTCAGCAAATGGGAAGTCGCCATGTTCAAGCAACTGCTGCAAGCTGATTTGGTTGCTGCGCCAAATCTCCATAAGGAAGTCGTTTGCCATCATGCGGTAGGCAGGTGTGCTGGTGCTCTCCACGATTGATAAGTCAAACTCGATGTCTCTAATCTTCTTCGGGTCGTACTCTATCTGTGTGCCACTTCTGCCAGATATATTGAACACACGCTTCGAGTCGTAATACTGCTGTATGTTCTTCACATCCTTATAGGCTGCGTCAATAATAAACTGGCTGAACGACTCTAACAGGTCAAGCAACGAGGTGGTGGCGTTCTGTGTCTGCTGAGAGTACAGCGAAGCACTCATGCCACTCATGCCTGGTTTGCCCTGCAAAGCTCCGTTCACTCCGCTTATCTCCTCGAAGAACTTTAGTTGCAAGTTCAGCAATTCGGTGATGCCGATATTCGTTGAGTTGTTGGCTATCTGCTGCGGAAGCACCTTCGTGTTCTTTGCCTTGATAGCAATAACACCATTGAAGCGGCTCCACTCGTCGGCAATGTCGTTGATGTCCATACCTTTAGGCAGACACTCTTCGGGGAACAGCAACACGCCCTTAGCACTCGCACGCATAATCCAGTCGTATAGAGTGATGAGGCGGTTGGTGTAACGCTGTTGGTCTATGACATCGCTCACAAAACTGTGTATCTCTCCGTCGATGTATGGGTACGCCTTGAAGATGTAAGGGTGGCTCTTGTGCTCATATGGAGTTTCACCTTCCCTAAGTATCTCGCCTGTCGGGGTCAAGTGGTAGTAGTACCAGTAATCGTCCATAAACCACTTGGCTTTGATAAGCGGAATGTCGTCAATGTTCATGCCTTGCTCAAGTCCACGTCTCATACGGTCGTTATTGACAACTTCCACCATATCGTGATAGTCCTCAACGTCAATCTTATATACGTCGCCATTGTTTGGATCGTGACAACTGTAACGTGGCTTGCTCTCTTTACGCCATACCTCGATTACACGGCATCGTGTGTTGTCGCTGCAAACAAAGAAGTCGAGGTTCTTTATTGAGCTGTAACCGAAGTTCTGCATATACGACTGAAACAAATGGCGGTCATGGCACCATGAGTATATGTTTTTAAGTCGCTCAACGTCGGCTGGGCTTTCTGCATATTTCTGTAGAAGCGTCTCGTAACTCATATCATGCACCTCACCGATGAAGTTGCAGTCCCAACCTCGGAAATCACGCATGTTTGAGTCTATGAAGATGTTGTTGGGCTGAACATAGTCTGTCCAACAGTCCAACTTGTTATTACGCCAACCAAACCATTTACGATGAACGGCAAGACCGCTAATAAGATACTCCTCCATTGTACGAGCATACACGTCCGACATGCGGTTCAACTGCATGTTGCACTGGAGTATTGTACTCATTGTCTCGCCAAGTTTCTGCTCGTCACGGTCACGAGCTGTACAGATTGGCTCCTTTGCTTGCTGACGATATACACCAAGCACGGTATTGACAAGTCTGCGGATGAGGTTATTCTTCAAAGGAACGTTGCCTTGCTGCTTGATATACTCCTCCTCGGTCATCCATTCTCCGTCAACCTTGATGCGGTCTTTCCATTGGTCGCCATAACAGTAACGCTTGTTGCGCTCTCTGTCCTTGCGGAAGAGGTACATGTTATTCCAGTACATCTGCGCCTCCGCAAGTATCTCAAATGCTCTACCGCTATTGTGAGCCTTTGAGTATGCCACCGTATCAAGGGTCGGGATTTGCGCTCGGATACGGCTCATAGGTAAAAGTCTTTCCGTCATAACTATTTGTTTTATGAGTGTGTGAACATTGGTGTGCAAATATACAACACCAATGTCACACACGCTTTTTATTTATTTACGCTTACTTCTTTCTCGCATCGTCAAAGGCTCGGATGCGCATTACCATTTCTTGCTTCAGAGTGTTTATTTCCGCTTCGAGTTCCTTACGCTCTTGGTCGTCTGTGGTCTCTTTAAGTTCATCGCTGAGTTCCTTCACATCGTAGTAATACTCGTCCACAATCTCGTAACGTCCGTATTCGGGTGAGTTATACATGAAGTCAAGTTTCTCGGCTGCACCAATGATACCTTCTGAGTCTTGGTTCTCGTAGTGGTCTACAAGTCGCTTGGTCTCACGATACTCTCCGCAATACTTCCAGTACTCGGCATTATATCGCTTGGCTGCGGCATTCTCGTCGCCACTCTTGATAACACGGCTTGCCAAGAGGATGTTGCTCCAGTCGAAATCTTGCTTTCCTGCAACCATCTCGCCTGCCTTAACCATCTTGTTGGCGGTGGTGGATATTCCACCGAAGACTCCTTCAAATAAATGTTCCAACTTAGACGGGTTCCAGTTTGCCCAACCTCGCTTCACATCGTCACCTCCAGTAACCTCGTTGCACCACTTTGAGAAATCAACTACCAACTGATTGGTACGCTTACTTGCCTTTGTCCATTCGGGATCTTCCTCGTTGTAAGGAGTCTTGCGGTAGATTGGCATTCCCTTCCAGTCTTTGTTGCTTATATATGCTTCTGTAAATGGCTTTAGATAAGAGGGCATAAACGAAGAACCATCTTCCATAAAGTCAAGAGGCATCATTGAGGACAAAGAGCCTGCTATCTCCTTAGCTATCTCTTCGCCACTCATGCGCTCCTTGCCACTGGCTAAGCTGCTGAATAGCTCTCCAAGTCCGTAGATGGCTCGTTGCTCGATGCCAAGAGGAATACTGCAGAAGCTCTTTGTGCCTGGTATCTTGAAGCAGATGTTGCTACGACGAACATACGAAGGTAGGTTCCAGTATTCATCATCGTCACCACCACCAATGCCTGCAAGCATGGCACCAAGCAGGAACAAACCTGCATCCATTGCAAGGGCTTTGGCGGTATGGTGCTTGTGAAGACTCGCAAAGTTGGTCGTACCCTGTACGGCTGCGTTCCAGAACACATAGAAGCTGCGTCCTATTCCGCTAATTCTTGCACCTTGATTTCCAAGTGAATACCATTTGCCCTGCCCTGTCTTGTTGAGGAATTTTGCGCCTGCGCCCTTCTTGTTGAAGTTCACACTCACTTCCTTTGCATCCCACACACTACGCTCTACACTGCGTCCCATTTGGCGACTGGTAAGGTAGGCGGCAAAACGAGCACAGTTCTCTACGCTGCGGTTGATGTCGTCCAGCTTGTCGCCAAGAAGCTTCCATGCTGCTTCAACAGGAATGCTTGCATCCTTCATGCGCACATACTTCTTGATGAGCTTCTTCTGCTTCTCGATGTCCTTCACTACGGTGTAGCCTGTCTCACCGCCATTCATCATGAACTGGTGGAAGGCTCGCTCCATTTCGTTGTTCATGTCAAGTGTTCCGCTGTTGTGCTTCTGCAATAGCTTATAGAGCATAGCAGGATTGCACTTCAAGAAGTTCTTGTTGAACTTGATGGCGTAGTTAGGTGTCTCTCTTACCCACATGGTGCTGTTGGCATAAAGAGCATCACGAAGGAAGTTACTCAGCACAAACTCGGGGTTACGGGTTGTGTAGAAGGCTGACATCTGACGGTTAATGTATTTACCTGCTTTGACAAGCTCGCCTATTTCCCCTGCATTTTCGTTGTCGGGATTGGTAAGCCCGTTGAGGGCTTGCGCCACTCTCGGACTACCATTGATGGTTAAGATATAATCCTCTCCTCCCATTTTCACATGAACTTGGTGTTCGTTGAGGTTCTTGCCAAGTGCAATGTAAGGTATGTTGGCTGCATCCTTGCCTCGCTTGTAATGGTCGGGGTCTGACTCTGCAAGCTGGCGCATCTGCTCCTCGAAGGCTTCGGTCTTTGCAAGTACATCGTCTGCACTATCGTTCTCGTCGATGTTGGCGGTTACGGCTTCCCATTGGTCTTGCACATCATCGTAGCGGAGCCACATCTTGTTTACGCTGACGGCATCGCTCGGATAGTTCATGGCAAACTTCAAGAACTTCTGCTTCATCATATTGCGATTGCCCTGCACAATGGCACAATCTGCCATGTTTGCAATGGTCGCTATTGGGTCGTCAGCTATGCTCTTACGTCCTTCTGCCTTTTTCAATGGACTGCTGAAACCACTCTTCTCATGTGTCAGATAGCTATACACCTCGTCACTGGTGGTTGCGTCGAAGCCTCGCAACGGTATGTAGTATTCGTACATGCTGTTGATTTCATCGAAGCCTGCCTTACTTAGCAAGCCTGCTTTGTAGGTCTTCTCCAATGTAGCTTTGGTGCAGGCGTTTACTCTTCCCCAGAGTTGGTCTACATCGTGGTCGCCTTCAAAGGTGAGGACAAACTGCTTGGCTAACGACTCGGCTGTTGCAAGGTCGTCTTCTCCCATGAGTCCAGTGATACCGCCATAGTCACGTTCACGGTTCTCCTTATACAGCTCGTCTACTCGGTCTTGCATACGCTGCTTCACATCATCAAGGGCATCGAGTGCGTCTTGGTCAAGTGGGTCGTTCTGTACGGCTCGCTCGGCTGCTCGCAAGTCCTTGCCTAACTCGTCCATTGCTGTCTGCTCTGCGGCTCGTCGTGCCATGACCTCGTTACGTTCCAATCCGTGCTTTGCCATCATGTACCGAGTAACCTCATCACGGCTGCTGTTCTCCTTTGCAAGGTTGTGTATCTCGTCAAGCATAGGGTTAAACAGCAACTTGCCGTAGATGTCCTGCTCGGCATGGTTCTTTGAACTTAGGGCGTTCTCTGCCATGTAAGCGTTCTCGAAATCCTTAACCTTCTCACCAGTGGCTTCTGCAATGTGCTCCATCAGTCTGCGCAATGACAACATACTGTCCTGCACGGCTTCACGGAACTGATACATACCGCTTTGTATGGTACGCTCGTAGCGGTCTCGCACAATGGCTCGGTCTCGCTCGTCCATTACATCACCGTCACGATACATATAGCTGTCACCGTCGGCTACCGAAGCTGCGGAATTGTCAGTCTCTGCGAAGTTTCCAACCTTCAAGTCCATTTGCTTGCTTATGTCTTCTGCTTCGCCAAGAATACTACGATACCTGCCTGGCTCCTTCAAGTTCTCATAGCTGCGCCACAAAATATAGCGAAGGTCGGCATCAGTAAGGGTTCTGTTAAGAACGAGTCCTGCCTTTCTAAGCATATCGAGGAAGAGGAACTTTATCTTGCCCCACCAACTCTGATATTCGGCACGGTCAAAGTTCGTGTCTTCTGCCATGCCTGCAAGATACTCCTCGGTTGCAACCTTGAAGTCCCAGTCGTTCTTGGCGGCAAGTCTGTTGATTGCTTCTCGTATCTCCTTGCTGGCGTTGTTATAGACATTCTCCAAGAATGTGTCAAAGTCCTCGCCAAACAACTCACGGAGTCCGTGGTGTGCTACACCCTCATGCAGGATGGTGCGCATAACGTCCTGTCCGCTTGTATGGTTAGGAAGGATGATTGCTATCTTGCCAGTCTTCGTGTCATACCAACCTTTGGCACGGGCACGTCTGCCAGTAAGTCCCTCGGTGTCGGTCTTCACCTCCACATTCAAGCCAAGTTTTCTTGCCACATCATTTACGCTGTCAATAGCTCTGCGTGTCTGACGCTCAACGAAAGCGGCTTTTGCTTGCTCTGCCTTTGTTGGCTTGCCGTTTCTACGACGTGGTTTCTTGGTCTCGGCAAGTACACTGCGCCACGGACTAACCTCTATGGCATTGCCGTCACTTGTAAAGGTGGCGACATAACTATCATACTTGGTACGGAAAGCATCTAAAAGTCTGTCCTTGTTGGCAAAGATTGCGTTCAGTCCTTCTACCTTATAACCTCCATTTCTCCAGTCCAATTCGATAGGAAGAACTTGTCCGTCTTCAAAGGCGGTCTGCTCTCGCTGACGTTCGTCCTTCTTCTGCTGTTCATAGAGACTCTGGTAGTAACTTGCGTCCTGCTTGTTCTCTTTGATTGCTTTCAGAAGGTTCTTGTCGGTGAAGTCGAGGTCTCTACGAACATAACCAGGCATTGACATGGCTACCGAACTTTCGTCATGAGCTGGCTCCAGTTCGTTGTAGTCGAAGGTCTCTGCCTTACGCTGCAAGCCTGCCTCGTCAAGTCCCAACTCTTTCAGACGTTCTGCTGTCATTGGCTCACCACTCTTTCTGTCGTACCAGTCACCACCTGCTTCTTGGTTGAGTTTCTTCGCTTCCTCATCGGTAAGGGCACGCTTCACACGGTAGGCTCCAGTGATGATCATGGCAGGAATGTTCGGGTTGGCATTGGTGCGGTAGATGTAATAACCGTCCTTCGGTATGTAAGGTAGTCCTGCTTGACTGTGCTCATACTTGCCGTTACCATTCACACCATACTCCCACGCTTCCAACTGATAGTCTCGGTCGGCTGCATATTCCACCTCGAAGAACACTACGTTATCGGGAAGACGGTCACGAACTCCCTTTGTGTCGCCTTCTACGGCAAACTGCGATGCGTTAGGATAGGCGGCAAGGTGCTTGCCTGGTCTCCATGCAAGGGGTGCGCCCTTTGCGTCTCGCACGCTCACTCTGCCTCTTGTGTTCTGAATTGGCTCGCCTTGCTTGTCTCGCTTTATCTTGCCAGTGTCGGCATTGAGCCAAGTGTGAGGTGGTGCGCCAACTGCCTCGTCTGCTATCATCTTTGGATGAAGGGTTACGCTGCCATCCTCGTGCTGCTTTACGATGAACACGGCATAGGCGGTCTTCGTGTGTTTAGGGGCGGTCTGCTCACGGAGTGAATAGCGGAGGTCTTTATCCTCTGCTGTTGCATCGGGCAACGAGTCACGGAAACGCTTGTCGTCGTCCGTGTCCTCGTCGGCTTCGTCTGCCTCTGTCACTCCAGTAGCTGCTTCTACCTCGCTATCCATTTCGGCATACTTCTGCTCCTTCTCTTCGAGTTCCTTCTTCATAAGCTCGGTGTACTCTTCAAGATGTTCGTATGCCTCGGATAGTTCCTTGTCATACTGGAAGGACTGTCCTTCACGGCTCTTCACCTGCTCCAGCTCGCCTTTCATACGTTCAGCCAAGTTGGTGTTTCGGGTTAGCTCTTCTCGGAAGCTGTCACCACTAACAACGTTCTCGAAGATGTCCTCGATGGCGTTCTTGAACCAAGCACCGCCTTTCTCGTTTTCCAAACCAAGTTCGGGGCACGAATAGGTGATGCTGCGTGAAATCTTAGTGTCCACTGCACCATAATGGTTCACCAACTCCTTCTTCTGGGTGGTGGTTATAGTGAAGATGACATCGCCAATCTGAACATCTACCTTGCGTGTACGCATATCTTCACCACTCGACTTACGCATTTCTTCGGCTGTCTCGTTTACCTTTTTATTGAGGTCAACAAAAAGGTCTGACATGGCGTTGATGTCTGCATAGGTCTTCTTGCCTACCTTGATTGCAGGTGTCGCATTTTCACCAAAGGCGGCTGCAATGGCATCCAACTGCTGTTGGGCGGTGGCTGCTCTTTCTTCAGCACGCTCAATCTCTCGATTGATACGAGGAATAGCATTGTGGACGTAGGTCTGGTCGGCTTCCCATTGCTTCTTCTTGCTCTCATACTTGCGAACCTCACGCTCGGCTTGGTTCTTCAGCATTGCATACTGGCTACCCGAAAGCTGTGCTACGGTGTCACCGAATACGTCTTCATCCTCCTCCATGCTACGGTCTTCCATGCTGTTCTGCAACATCGACTTGCCCTTCATGATTGAGTCGGCAATGGCTCCCTTAGTCTTCAGTCGCTGATATGCGGTAACGTCGAGTGAGTCCTGCACACCGAAACGCAAGATGCGGATTGGAATACCCATTACCTTATGCAGGTTGCCTTGACGTGCAATTCGACCATTGCGCTGAGTGTAGTCCATTGGGCGGTTTGGGGCATCCAAGTGTATGAGGGTGTGCAAACGCTCTTGAATATTCACGCCAGTACCAAGTGTGAAGGTACTACCCATAATCACACGGATTTCGCCACGGTTCACCTTGTCGAAGATTTCCTGCTTCTTCTTGATAGTCATGTCAGAACGGATGATTACCACCTGCTCGGCTGGCACACCTTGCTCGATGAGCTTCTTTCTGATGTCCTCGTAGAGGTTGAAGCCAGTATGCTTATTCTGATAGACATCAGCAAACAAAGCAATGGTGCCGTTATACTTGGCGGTCTCTTTGAGAGAGCGTAAGGTCTGACGTACGGCTTCATTGGTCTTGCTGTTCTTATCATCCTCGGCATCTGCCATAACAAGACGAGCATCAACGGCTGCTGCTTTGGCGATGCCGTACATGGTCAAAGGAATATGGCTGTTCTCCTTCTTCTCCTTGCCACTCATCTTGTTGTACTCGTTGAGTTGTTCCTTCACAAACTTCATGATGCTGCGTAGAGCACGAGTCTGAGGAAGATAGATGTCTTGCGCCTGTCCACCTTCAATGTCGGGAACATTGTCCTTTACGGCTTTCGCCTCGTCGGTGCGCACGGTATCAGCAACGCTCGACCAGATGCGAACCAACTCGGGAAGGTTTACATAACCTGCGAAGCGGTTTACTTCTTGGAACTTTCCATCTGTCTTGAACTCCAGCATCTGTGTCAGATTACCGAAGTTGCGCACAAAGTCGTCGAAGTAGTAAATACCATATTCCTTCATTGCGTCGGCTGGCATCAAGTAGCGCATGAACGTCCATATCTCGGCTGCTGTGTTACTGATAGGTGTACCAGTAGCGAAGATAACATTACGTCCATTGTTCTTCTCCAGTACAGCTTGGGTCTTCAGATACACGCCTTGCGACTTCTTTGAGAACGAGGGGTCGATACCTTTCACACCTCGCTGCATGGCAGTAGCAAAACCAAGATGCTTGTATTCGTGAGCCTCATCAACGAGAAGGGCATCAATGCCCATATCGTCAAAGTCTTCCACGTCGTCGGTCTGACGATCAAGCATCTCCTTTGCCTTTACGGATGCGTTCTGCTTTGCAACGGCTTCTTTCTTGCCGTCACGCTGCTTACGCTTGCCTGCCAACGCCTCTGCTAAGGCTCCCATTTCGTCCTTGCATTTCTCGATTTCCTTCTCGGCTTGACGGATGATAGGATTTCTGTCATTGTCGGAGTCGGCTTCACGCATCTGCTCCAACACCATCATCTTCTCATCTATCTTGTCTTGGATGAAACGCATCTGACGCTCCTCACTATCGGGGATGCGCTCAAATACCGACTGGGGTACAACAATCATATCCCAATCATTGTACTTGATTTTGGCGTAGAAATTCTTTCTGCCTTCCTTGTCTCGGTCTTTGTCTTCCAATGTGAGCACCTTTGCATTAGGGTATAGCTCCTTTGCACTTGCCACGAACTGACCAACGGTAGCGTTCTGTACAACAATCATTGGCTTCTTGGCTGTGCCGAGTCTGCGCATCTCCATTGCTGTGCTGATGAGGGTGAACGTCTTGCCAGTGCCCACCTCATGGGCAAGCAACAACGGCTGCATCGTACCACGGATGATAGCCTTCGCCTGGTGAGGGCGCATCTTGAATTTATGGTTGGCACCACCGAAATACTCTGGAACAAACTCGTCGCTGATGGTAAGAGGAACGTAGTTGTTGAACTGCTCGTTGTAGGTGCGCTCTATGCGTTCCGACATGTCGGCATCGTTCTGCATCTTCTGACGTGCCCACTCCTTGAAGTCAGCTCTTATCTCGTCTATCTTTGCGGAACATGCCTGTGTTGCCTCCTTGTCAGTAATAGTTTCAGTTGTCTTGCTGGAACCATAGCCAACAGTATGTGTCTCGCTGACGGTGATAGTCTTGTTCTGCAACGCTGCTTCTATAAGGTCTGTGCCAAGTATTAGCTTCTGCACCACCTGTCCACGCACGCCCATAGCCTTGTTCTTCTCGTAGCTGGTGTAGTATGGGGTCTTCATAAACCATGTACCGCCTACATTGGTGAGCTGAACATCTACGTCGGTGCGCTCCTTGATATAGTCTGTATATAACTTTGGGTCTACCCATGAGCTACCCAAAGTGAACTCTATCAAGTGAGAAGGAATATCCATAGGAATTACCTTGCGCAATGCTTCGATGTTGGCAGAATACTTGCCGTCGGTATTGGCTTCTTCTGCTTGTTTCAGCTTCTCACGCACGTTTCCACTTAGGTATTCATACGACACCTCCATCTGCATGGTGGCAGGGTTCTCATAGCCTAAGCCTTTCTCTACGATATCTTTCTTCACGTCTTCCTCACTCTTGCCTAACTTGTCGGCAATATAAGGAACATCAATGCGTCCATACTGGTAGATGCTGGCAATGATGCCGTCCTTCACGTTCTTTGGATCGGGAGCCTTCTCCTTCTCAACGACACGCTGGCTGAAGATGTCGGTCTTGTCATACTTCTCAACCTTCTTGCCGTTCTTGTCGCCAACCTCGCTGTATTTCTCCAATGCAAGGATTGTCGGGAAGTCTACGTCATTCTTCAAGAACGATATACTTGTGTTCTTATGCAAGTGTCCGTAGGTCTTCACGAAGCTGTCAAAGGCATCGTTCAACTTATCAAGCAACGGCTGCAGACCATTGTCACTCTCGTTCTCGGTCTGATAGGAGAGTACATCTGCAAGTGCGCCCTTTATCGCCTGGTACCTGCGGAAACATTCTGCCTTCGTAGTACCCTTTACCTTGTTGGCATTGACAGCAAGAGGCACGGCTTTGCCGTATTGGGCAATACAGAGCTTGTCGTCCTTGTTAAGAACGAGTGAACCTTCCTTCACATCATCCCCAAGGTCTTCATACACTGACTCGGATGATGCAGGAGTTGTCTCGCTAACTGCATCTTCCTTCATACCCTCAAAGGTCTTCATCCATGCTGCAAGCATTTCGTTTTGGTTCTTGCCCTTCACTGGGTAGAGTGCCTTGCTCGTCGGACGGTAGAAGTCTTTGTTCTCGAAACCAAAGCGCATTTCACCTGCCATACATTCGGGATGCTCAATGAAATACTTGTTGTAGTCCATTGATACGATGCGTTCCTTATGGGTCTTAGGGTCTTCAAAGGTGGCGGCACGCTCTGCGCTCACTGTGCTTACGTCAATGGCATTAGCAGACTTCTTGCCGTTCACTCGCTTACGAATGACGATGATGTCAGAGGTGGCACCAGTACCGCCAAACGTCTGGTTGTTCAGACGGAAGGCACCTATAACATCGGCATTGCCTTCGTTCACAAGCCAGTTGCGGAGCTTCTGACTGCTGTCGAGTGTTCCGTTAGAGGTGATGAAGATACCAATACCACCTTCACGGAGCTTGCGCACGTTCTTGGCAATGCAGAAGTCGTGAATGTCACGGAACTTCTTTGAAAGGTCGTTGTCGCCTGTCTCGTCATTTACATGGAGTCCAGTGACAAACGGCACATTGGTGATTGCTAAATCAACGCTACCATTAGGGACTCTTGTCGCCTCGAAGCCTTGCACATCAACCTTTGCATCGGGATAGAGCAATGACAGTATGTTGCCAGTTGTCTCGTCTATCTCCACTGCTTGAATATTGCTGCGCTCGCTCATGTCGGTAGGCATGGCACCAATGATGTTACCGATACCTGCTGAACCTTCAAGCACCTTACCGCCCTTGAAACCTAAAGCTCTGGCTATATCCCACATCGTATCAATGACACTTGCAGGAGTGTAGTAGGCACTATTGCGGCTCATCTCGGCTTGTGCGTAGGCTTCTTCCCCAAGCAGCTCTTTCAAACGCTTGGCGGTAGGATTGCTCCAATCGTCTTTCTCGACGAATGCCTTGCCAAGACCGCCCCAACCGCTGAACTGGCGCAACACTTTCATCTGGGCAGGTGTGGCTTGCTTGCCCTCCTGCATCAGTTTCTGCATTAACTCAATGGCTTTGATGTTCGCATCTATACGAGCATCTGCACCCTTTGGAGCATAGTCCTTGCCACGTTCCGCATGGTTGTTGTTCACATTCTTCTTCTCAGCAGGCGTTACACCTTGCTTGCTCTCAGATGGTCGAGATAATCCCTTGCTTCCTGTTCCGTCAGACTCAGTATTACGTGAATCACGTCCACCCATTCCTCGTCCGTCAGTTCTTTCAGCTTCATTCCCTGCGCTTCCTCCCATCTGCGCATCCTGCTGGCGTTGTTGTCCCTCTCCCCCTTCTTTAGAGGAGCGAGCTTGTACGTTAGTTTCTTCATTGTTATCTACATTGTTATCAGACAGACTTGCAAACAAATCGCCTATCTGTGGTTCTTGTTTAACTTTCTTCGATGCCTTTGGCTTTTTAGCAGTAGTGTCGTTACGCTTTGGAAGATAATCACGAGCCTCGTACTGGATGCCTTTCAATAAGTCGGCATAAGTAATGTCTTCTGCAACCCACTTGTTGTTTCCATATCGTTCTGTACCATTAGGGTTTTCAACACGATACACGATGCGAGTTACTTCAAGATTACTACCATCATATCCTTCGACACCCTTTGCAGCTCTTGGTTCAAGTCCAATTGTCAAATACAACTCACGTCCTTTTTCCAAAGGAAGACGAACTGAAACGTCACCACCCACAGGAGCTATATTTGCCGATGCGAGGGGCTTAGTTTTGCGATTGCCCTTCTTGTCAGTCTTATCGGAGTGGGTAGCTTCAAAGCGGTCGAGTCCAAGATCATCTATCAAACGACTTGCAAGGTTACCTGCGTCCTTTACTGCTTTACGTTCAGCATTACGCATATAGCCCGTTGCCTCGTTGTAATCCTTTTCCTCTTCGTCGGCTTCATAATAGCCAAGTAAGGCGAGTTGGTTATTTACTTTATCAAGAGCTTCGTCTATCTTGCCTACTTGCTCGTTGATGGCGTTCTCTTCTCCAGTGCGGATAACGCTTTCTGTTTCGCTTGCAATAGCTGTTGCTTCGCTTGTAATAGCTTGCGTATCTGCTGCTGTTTGCTGTTTGGTTTCATTTCTGTTTTTGTTTCGTGTTTCACTAATCTGTTTCTTTGTTTCTTCTGCTTGCTGCTCTGCCTCATGCTCCTTGACTACCATTTCTGCTGTTGCCATTGCATCAACAGAAGGCTTGTCGAAGTTGGCAATGTCTATTGTGCGAACCTCGTCGTATGGGGTAAGGTCTTCACTCCAGCCATTGGCTTCAACCTCTGGTAGGTCTCGGGCACCATTGTAGAAGGCTTTGAGGTATGGGCGAATTGCATCACCCAAATCCTCAATCATTGCTTTGGCATACTCGGTAAACTTGCGTGCGCCTCTCTCTATATGATATAAAGCCATTTCGGTACCGATAGCAAATCTTTCTGGATCAATACCAGAATTGAGTTGTCCCAACTTCTTGCGCATACGAGCCTTCAACTCTGCATAGCGTTCATCGGTCACTAACTTGTTGCCGCTATCCTTTGGTTTCTTCACCTCGGCACCAGTAGCCTCCTGCATGTCTATCAACGATACTGGCTGCGCATCTGCAACGGCATCAGCATCGTCAAGCACGCTGTCTGCCAGTTTCTGTGCGCTCTCCATGTCTCGCATCAAGAAACCACCGTCTTCCTTGCTCCACCAACCTTTAGCATCCTTTGCAAGTTTCTTAGCAGCGTTCATCTGCTCCTTACTTAGCTCACTCTCAAACGTAACAAGGTGCATTGACAGCTTCTTGCCACGCTTGGTTGTGTACTCTTTAGGTGTGATTTTGAACGATTTAACGCCATTCTCTTGGTCGGATGAATCCTTTTCTGTATCTTTGCCACCAGAAGAAAGGCTGCCACCAACGATAGGTTGCTCTGCGGATGTATTGGCAGGTGCATCGAGTGCAGTCGCTTTATAAAGCAACCTATCACTCTTCAACTTATTTTTCAACTGGTTCTCACGAATTATATGAGAGCTAATAGAAACCTCCATTCCTTCCTGCGAAACCGTTACGCTCTCAAAGTGAACAAACTTTGAACCGTCTTCCTTTTGGAATGTCTTGACAAAGAGATATGAAGAAGGACGTTCATGGAACATATTCTGCTCCTTATCCTTTTCTTCAAGTACAACATCTGGATTAGAGAGTGTTTCAAGGAGCATACCATACTGCTGCTCTCTGCCTTTGGCAAATAGTTTAGCCTTTTGGTTTTCTCCCATCTTTACAGCACCAATAGGAGTATCAACCGACTCCTTCCAGTTCGCATCGTTAATTTCAACAGTAGGAGCAACCGTAGCATTAGCCTTCATCGCATCTGTAATAGCCACAACCTCCTCATCTGTCAAAGCATTATCAAAGCTATGATACTTTATTACAGACACAGACTTCAAATGACCCTGTGCATCTTTGTGAGCAACAAGCTCATAACAAGCCTTAGCCTGTGTATCATTCACGGCAATAGAGTTTCCATTCTTTGCAGTGAACCAATCACTTTCCGATTTGAACAACTTGTCGGCTGGTATCTCAACATCTGTTCGCTTGGCATTGTATGTGTCATAGCTTTCGGTGTGTGAAGGATATTTTTCAAGTACTCTTTCAGCAAAGTTGATAACATTAGAACGAGTTACGCCATTAGGTATAACCTCACCTCCACTATCACGGACGAAATCGTCAAAGGAGTTGCCAACCGTCTCTTTCTTCACCGACGAGTACTCGCCAAAAGGCTTTGTCTTGCGCTTGCTTGATGCTATCCACTTTTCAAAGTCTTCGAGGTTCACTGCAGACACGTCAATTCTACGACCATTCTCCCAACCTTTCTCATAGTTGGCAAGATAGTCGCTCTTTGCATCATCTGCATCATTGAAGCCAAGCATCACCTTGTGCTCGTCAAAGCTGCCGTCTGGGTTGTACTGGTCAACGACGAATACCTTGCGTCCGTCCCAACCGTCAATGTCGTTAGAGAGGAACACATCAATGTGATCACCATCCACGCCTTCTGTACCACGGAAGTAGCCGTAGGTGTTGTTCATCTTGCTTTCCCATTCCTTACCGTTGGCATCCTTGCCTCTACGCACGCTGCCTTTCGGGTTCTCAATGGTAATGTCGAATGTACCCACCTGCACATGACCCTTCTTATAGTTGCCAGCCTCCTTCTGTCCGTCAGTCGGGTTCTGGTCGGTCTCTGCTTCTGCTGCGGATATAGCATCAGAGAGAGGTGTTTTAGCAGACGGAGTTTCTGTTTCGTCGGCATCACCTTCTTCATCCTCGATGTTATGGGTGTTCAGCAACTCATTGTAGTAGTCCTCCACTGGGGCAAAAGCGGCATTAGCAGCATTTTCGGCTGTCTCAATGTTCTCCTTCGCCTTTTGTGCAATGGCTTTGTTCTTGTCATTGAGAAGTGCATCGTTAGCGTCATGGGCTGCACCCAAGCCGTCGTTCACTACCTCCCACGCATCGTAGAGGTCGATAAGTTTCTGCATCTCCTCGTCGGTCACAACATCAAGAAGACGCATATCGCCTGCTGTATCTTCGAGGAACTGGCGCATGAACGCCATCTTCTCGTCGTGAGACATTACTGGCTTACTTCCTTCTTCCTCAGTTGGAGCCTGCTCTGTAGGAGTTTCCTCTACTCGGTCGTTGTCTTCATTGCTTCCTTCGCTGCCATTGTCGACAACACCAGCTTCTGCCACGCTCTCTGCTTTACGCTTTTCGACGGCTTCTTGAGCTGCTTTCTTTTGTTCTTCTTCTGTTCCATAGTTTAACAATTCGTTTATGTCGTTGAGAATACTTTCTTTGCTTGCCACTGTACCACTGAAGATGTCCAACTGTCCGTTGGCTGCATCCTTTGCATTGGTGTTGTACAGTTGCAGGTATTTCTTTAAGAGGGTGCTACGGTTGTCGTTCAAGATGTCGGCAATCATCAGCATGGTGGCGTTCTTATAGTCTGCCACGGTAGAAGGCACACCATAGAAGTCAAACTGCTGCTGACGTGCATACGAACTGACACGGTCACCTGCCTTGAAGCCACTCTTGCGAGCATTGTAAACAAGGTCGATAGCCTCTGCAAGTTCCGACTCCAACGAGTAGTCCTTGCCAAGACTGATGTTATTGCTAATCTCTGCAAGTGCCTGGATAATGGTTTGACGCATCTGTTTGAACTCGGTAGCCTCACGCACAGCATCGGGATTACTCTCAAAAGCTTTGCCTATCAACATGTTTTCCAATGTCTCCTTGCCAATGGCACTAAGACCGTCACCGTCCACCATTTCTGCCATTTGCGGACGACTGATAGCACCACACTTGAACAGCTCGCCAATAGCTTCACGGCTTGCTGTGAAATCGGCATAGAAATCGCCAAGAGTATCAAAGCGGTTGATAAGGCTAATGATGCGGTTGAAGGTCTCGTCGTCAACTACCTTGCCTAACTTTACCGAATGTTCGGTCTTGCTCTGACCCTTCATTTCCTGCTGATTGAACTTTGCGAAAGTGTCTGCCGTGTATGGCATAGCGGCATCGGGAACAAACACCACACGAGGATGCTGCATACCCTTCACCTGCTCTGACGTGAAGCCATACTGTGTAGGATATTTCGCCAGATGCTCGTTGTATTCTGCATCCGTTCCTTGTGCGGCTGCAAGTTCTCCTGCCATTGTTCGACCATTACCAGAGAGGACAACACCATCTTGCGACACGACAACAGGAGTCTGCATGGCACGGCTATCATATTTGTTAGCTATGTCACGAGTGATCTGCTGTGCATCCTTGTCACGCTCATAGTCTCGGTCGTTCACGCTGCCACCATTCTCGTCAACTGGGAAGCCTTCGCTCTTGGCAAAGCCATTTGCGCTGTTATGGCTCGGAGTGGCGGCACCACTTTCAACAAGGTAGTAACGACCTGCAACCTTCTCGCCATTGGCAAGAACAATCTCGTTCTGCGCTCCTTCAACCTTTGGAGTGGCATTCCACTTGTCACGAATAGCAGGACTAACAGTATTGGTGCCAAGTGCGGCTTGCTCGGCTTCCTTCTTAGCCATTTCCTCACGATAAGCGGCTTCGGCTGCTTGGGCTTCCTCGGTCTGCTTCTTGTCAGCCTCCTGCTGTGCCTTTGCACGCTCGGCAAGAACTGCATTGCGTTCTGCCTTCACCTGCTGCCAGTAATCAAGATTGGCATTGGCTTCGTCGAGCTTCTGCTGCCATTCTGCTTTGTTCTTGTTGAACTTGGCTATACTGGTGCCCATCTTGGGCTTATTGTTTTTTATCTTGGTTACCGCTGTTTCCGCTGCTCGCAGATTATTAGTCATGAAGTCCTTTGCGTCCTCCTCGTCGAGTCCACTTTCATTGAAGATATACTCATGTGCTCTCTGAGGAGTAACACTTGCAAAGTCAGGTTCTGCATCCTCACCTTCACCAATCATCGGCATAGGCTCGGTGTGTTGCTCTTCTTCGGTGTGCTGTTCTTCTGATGTTGCACTTGCAGGTTCCAATGTTGCACCTCCTTCCTCAGAAGATGTGTTACCAACAGAAGCTGCATCCTCATCCAAAGGCGTAGAAGGGCTTAGAGAGGCTTCGGAAGGCTTAACATCTTCTTCAGAAGGAACATTCTCCACAACTTCACCGTTCTGCTCCAACAACATGTTGTCAAGCTCATCACGACGGAGCAATTGAACCTGCTTACCGTTGATAGGATGCTCAGTATAAACCTCAATCTCGCCATCCTCATTCTCCTCTGCGGTAATGGAACCACGAACAGGATTACCTTCTTCATCACGAAGGGTAATCTCGTCATTGAGGTTATAAGTACGACGTTGAGGCTCTGCGGCTTCTGCCTGCTGCTCTTGGCGTTGGGCGGCACGCTGCTGCTCATAATCATTGATTCGGGCACGGTTGTGAATATCTCTCATGCTCTGAAGCTCGTCCTTGCGTGCGGTCGAAATATTATTAGGGTCGCCATTCCACGCCACCTGCACAGTACCATCGCCATTATCGGCTACTATCTGGGCAGAACATTGCTGACCGAAACCGTCGGCAAGGTCGTATGTGTCACCGACATTGAAGGCAAGAACACCGTCGATGTTGTCTGACTGCTCCTGCGCATACTGCTCTCTCAATGCCTGCTGCGCTGCCTCCTTCTCCGTGGCTGGGTCTATTGACTCGTCAGTTGAGAGAACGTCACTTGGACTCATGAACTCCAGTTTGCCAGTTTCAGCATCACGCACGAGGATGCTCTCGCTACTATTGCTGACATCAACCATGCTGCCGTCGTCCTGCATGTTGATGGTGCCATCAACGATATACACCTTGCGGTCGTCCAGTTTCAATGTTGCAGGGTGTATCATGCCGTCATTGCGATTCGTGCGGCTGTTTACAGTAGCGTTGCTTTCCTCGATGCGGCTGTCTATATCGTCTCTTACACGGTCAATCATGCCGTCATAGGTCGCTTTGGCGTTCACATAGTCCAATGCAAGCTGCTTCTCGTCCTCAGAGAAGTCGTCACGTCCCATGACTTGCGACAAGGTGCCTACTGGGTCGTTGTCGAAGTCTGCAAGAAACTCGTCTGTTACCATAGCAGACATCTGCTGACGCTTGTAGTCGTACATGTTCTTGGCATCATTCATGGCTTCGGGTTCCGTGGTGTCATAGCCGTTGTCGTAACTTTCATCACTGGACTGTGCCACAGGGTCTTGCTCTCCATCCTTCACCTTACTCTCCTGCGCACGCACAATACCCTCGTACTTTTGTGCTGCCTTGACAAAGTTCAGCACACCCATACGGAATTTAATGGGCAAATCCGTATTGTCCATGACCTCACGGAGAACTGCTTTCTTTTCCTCGTCGGTTCCGACAAGGAACGTGTTACGCCATCCACCCCATTTCTCCATTATAGGGACATTGTCACCAATGGCATTATCAATGACCTTTCCTGCATTCGACATTTCATTGAGTGCCTGTCGCTTCGGACCACGATACGAGAGTGTCTTTGCACCAGCGAAGAAACCGCCCATAAGACTGACACCAAGAAAAGTATCAATATTTTGGTCTGCATTAAACACACCAGTACCTTCTGCCGTATCAAGCGTGTTGTCGCCAACAAGTAAGGCATTTTCGATATTGCCGACAACTTCCTCCGCATACTCACCGAATGTGCCGTTCCATTTCGTCTGCTTCTCGAAGTCACCTAACATCTTGGCGGCATTGGTTGCGCCAATGTCGTCAATCAGTTTGTTCACCTTGCCCAAACCAATCTTATCCATACCCTTGCGTGTCAGCGACGCTGCCTTGCCGAGGAATGGTGCAAAATATTCACCCACCATTTCCGAATGGTTCTCGATGGTTTGTGCACCAAATGCCTTCATATAGGCTTTCAGCACACTGTCCTCAGCACCCTCACGACCACCATACACAATCTTACCGCTGTCGTCCACCTTGAACTGCACATCGCCAGTCAGACGATTAAGCATGTCTGCGGTAACGTGTCCCTGCCCAGTCGTGCCTGCCATAGCCATTGAACCAACCGCATCACCCATAAGGCGAGTACCAATCTTGGCTGCAAGATATTTCTTCGTTGCTTTCTTCACCGCCTCCTTGCCGTAACGCTTTACAGCTTCACGCATGAGTTTGTTAGTTGCAGTTGTACCGAGTTTTGACGCAGGATTAAGCATCATCTCTATCATAAACGGCAGACTTTCTCCAGTAACCTGTCCTGCCTTGTAACCACGACCAAGATACTGTTCGTTCTCCGACTGAATAGCGTTGGTATAAGCCGTAATATCAAGTAAATCACGGTCTTCCCTGCTAATATTGTCTATACCTTTTCTGTCTGCATCAACAGCAGCCGTATAGAGTGCGCCATTAGTCGCCATGTCAGTCATGCCCATGTCCCATGTGCTCACCTTGCCTACGGCATGAGCTAAACCACGCCATGCACCTGCACCGAAAGCGAGCAACTGCTTGCCTTTCTTCGATGCCCAGTTGGAGGAGTCGTCAATCCATTGGTCGCTTGCCTTGCCTTTCTTGGCTTCCGCAAGAGTGGCGAGTCCGTCATTTATCTTATTGAGTTGGGCAAGCAGAGACTTGTATTTTGTGTCGGCAAAGCGTCCATTGACAGTAGAGGAGTTGTAGGTATGGATAGCACCGCCACTTCCTCGTGGCATGTCTCGCCAAGAGAAATCAACGGCTTCTGCGTCAAGTTCCCTGCCTCGTTGGTTCATCTCCTGCTCAATGCGCTGCTTCTCCCGAAGAAGATAAGCCTCTTGCTGTTCGGATTGGAAACGTGCCTCGTCAATGGCGTTCTGCTCCAAGTCAGCACCGCCACGTTCCTCGTATTCATTACCACTCTCTGTAAGGTAGCTGCGCTCAACCTTGCCACTATCAGCGTTATATTGCGGTTTCGTTTCTACAACCTTGCTGTTTTGTCCAAGATGCACACCGCCTCCCTTTACGCCTAATGTCACGCTTGGTACACGAAGACCAGTATTAGCCTTCGCATAATTCATACGGTTCTTGGTACGCTGTAGCCCTGCTTTCGAATGCGCAACCATGCCAGAAATACCATTAAGCATATTCTGTCTCTCTGCTTCCGTCATTGGCGTACCCTTCGGCTTGGACTGTTGGGCTGGCTTTGCAGGGGCTGGCTTCGGTGCAACAGTCTGCGACGTAGGCTTCGATGGCTTCACCGCCCTAAACCCCATCCAGTCACGGAAGTCGTCATACGACCCCACGTCGGCACCACCATTCTTCAGCTCGTTATAAACAGACAAACGGTTCTTGTAGCCCTGCTCGCCCTTAGCACTCAGCCAGTTATTGAACTCATCGGGGCTGCCAACATCAGCACCGCCGCCCTTCAGCTCGTCATATAGTTTCTTTATATTGTCGTCCATCTTCAATCAATTATTTATTTATGAATAGAAAAACCGCTATACTTTCTACTGCTCGGCTTTGCAGCAGGTTTCGCCTGTGGCTTTGCAGCAGGTTTCTGCCTTATACCAGGATAGTAAACATCCTTATGCTTCTTGGTTGTGACAGTCTTCTTCTGATTTTTCACGACCTTGCCTATATGCACCACATCGCTTTCTGTTGTATCAGTAGATATTGTCTCGACCGAATCTAACGTGCCATGCTGACGTGCATTATATACCGCCTCATCCTTTGTCTTGGCAATATGTCTCGTGCCATCCTTCTCATACCACGCATATCCACTGTTCACATTTCTGCGATGTTCTGCAGCTTGGGCATTAGAGTTATTTGCAGAAGCATTGCTTGCCTTAGCAGCAGCCTTGTTTTTGGCAATCACGCTCTTTTGGTTATCCTCTGCATATTTAGCTTCCACCTCTGCCTTCTTTGCCTTATACGTCTGCTCATTTATCTTGCCTTGACGAAGTTGCTTGTCAAGATCATGCAACTCTGCAGCTCTATTATCAGCAGACAATTTCAGAAGATAATTGCGGTAATCATTCTGCAATTTCGACATATAGCTTCTATCCTTATCAGCTTTATCATCATCAAGAGCTTGTGCCTTCATCGCTTCCTGCATGTAATAGCGAGCGTTCTCCTCACGTTCCTTATTGAGTTTCTCCCACCGCTCTCTTGCTTTAGCACTAAGACTGTTTCTTGGGTCGAAAGCATTTGGCGCACCTTTCGTAGTGAAATAGAGGTTTGAGAGGGCTGCAATGCCGTCGCCAATGGCTGCAAACACCTTATCACGCTTCTCCTTCTTGCGTTCCTTCTCCAGTTCCTCTGCCGTTGGTGGCTTGTAAGGCGACATCTGCCGAAACATTTCAACGTATGACATTTTCTTAGGTTGAGTAGCTTCGGGAGCTTCGGCTCCTGCAGGTGTTGGCTGTGCCGTTGGCAATGGAGCCTTCTTCGTAACTGGCACAGCATCCTTCGGCTCCTTACCAGGCTCATAAGGAACCGTGATAGGCTGCTGCTCATTTCCTTTCATGGTGCCAGTATTCCAATCAAATGTAGGGACAGCGGAACCTGCCGTGCCGTCGTTGGCGTTGGCAGGTGAAGAAGGTGGAGTAACAGCACCACCAGGGACAGTAGCAGGAGCACCAACAACGGCACTACCGTCATTGACTTGCGTCTCGTTACCATCATTGCCAGTGGGAGCTGTACCGCCATTAGGCACTGGTGTCTTCGTTGGAGGTGCGGTTACCTCGGGCACCGTGCTTTGGGTGTTCTCTTTAGGAGTACCCAGTATTTGTTCTTTCGTATTTGCCATATCGTTACAGATTTAACTCCTTATCCTTGTTTTTGCCATACTTGAAAGTTCCGAAGTCCATGTCACCTGCAACACTTGTAACACCTTGCGTTGCTTGGCTGATAGCTTGAGCCTGCTGCTGACGCAACTGCATCTTCTGTGCATCAAGCTCATTCTTGCGAGCTTGGTATTGCTGTTCAATAGCATCCCTCTTGGCTTCCGAACTGGCTGCAACTTGACTTGTAGCATCTGCCATCACCTGCGCATTTGCCGCTTTCTCTGCCGCTACGCCCTCATCGGTGGTGCCCATGACGGCTGCACGTCCTGCTGCTGCCTTGTTGCGTTGCTTCAATCTCGCCTCTGTCATTGACAGAACACGTTGCGCATCGGCTCGTTGTGTAGCATCCTCGTTGTAACGACGATTGTACCAGTCTTGGTTCTCTCGCTGTTGCTTGTCGATGGTTTGCGCAACTTGCCTCATCGCTTGGCTTGCTTTGATGCCACCGAAGATAGCTCCTGCAGCACCTAATCCTGCTCCTATGAGTCCCATATCGTTTACTGTTTAAAGAAATAAATAACTGCTGCAAAAATAACGAACTACCTTTGCAAATAACTTTTATTTATTTACGCATGGTTACAAGAAAGAACACGAAAAAGGCTACGCCTGCAAAGAAGGCAAGCACAGCCAAGAAGAAAGAACTTGTGCCTACTGCACAAGAACAAGCACAAGTACAAGAAGAGCAGGACGACGACCTGCCAGTGGCTCCAGAGTTGAATATGAAGGAGCGTGTGAAGCGCAAGAAGACGGGAGGGCGACAAAAGGGCACGCAAAATAAAGTGACAACCGTCACAAAGGAAATCCTCTCCGACATGCTGGGCGACTACCAGGAGAGTGGTCTAATGACTGCCGACTTCCTTGCCCTCGAACCTAAAGACCGCATCCAGTGTGCCGAGAAGATGATGCAGTACATCTTGCCTAAGATGCAGTCTACGAGTGTGGACTTCAACAACAAGGCAACGAAGATCACCATCGAACAGAAGCTGCGTGAGCTGTCAGAGGAGAATGATACTCCACCTTCTAAATGAATCTATTTTGGACTTGCAAATGCTGTTTGTCTTTTAGTACATATATAATGTACGCACGCACGAGGCAAAAAGCATTTGCTTTTTATTTATAAAGCATTTGCTTTTATTTCGGAAAGCAATAGCTTTTTTGTTGAAAAGCATTTGCTTTTGTTTTATAAAGCATTTGCTTTTTTATTATACCTATTTTGTAAACTCTACATTGCAATTTGGCTTTTACAAAAAGCAATAGCTTTTGTTTTGAAAAGCAAATATTGCTGTCCGCTAAAACTTTTCATACAAAATAAATTAGGGCTGACACTTCTCACGAAGTATCAGCCCTTTTAGTTACCTTTGTTTTTTGGAAATATTAATTCAAGTAACTATGAACAAAGGTACACATTTTATCGGACAGCCGATGTATGGGCAGCTAATAAAATTGCTCAGCAAGGAA
>CDZA01013819.1_pt1 | contig 47443 bp, 43 predicted proteins | sample 554881 | NCBI WGS metagenome assembly CDZA01 (sample SAMEA3182082, study PRJEB8094) | gut metagenome | biome: human; feature: gut; material: Stool; isolation source: human stools | place: Canada | collected 2012-12-04
GCAGACAGCGTCCTACTGGATGAGATGGTCTATCTGATCGCCAGGGACAACGAAGCGGAGGGGTTTATACAGGAGACCACTTCCCATCCCCAATGGTTCGAGCGCCTCTGCCGCAGGGCCGCAGCCTCCAATGAGAGTGAGGCCAAGTGGCAGTTTGCCGCATATCTGTCAGAATGTCCGTGCAGCCAGGAAGTCAAAGACATGATCCTGGACTTCGCAAAGGACCCCAATGAATATGTAAGCCGGCGGGCACTTTTGGCGATGCCCGCTCTGCGTCCTGACTGTGTGGAGCAGTTCGCTCCTCTGTTCTGGGAGCGCAACTGTTACTCTCCTGAACTTCCGGAATACCAGCGGATCGCCGTTCTGGTTTCACTGGACGCCATCCATTCCGACCTGCTTCCACAATACTTGGAACGGGCCAAGCAGGATGGTCGGAGCTATCTGCTGGAACATGCAAAACGAATCGAAGGAGGACTTGCCATGAACGAAAAACTGTCCCGTCCCCAATTCAATCAAATGGATACAACCGAGAAGCAGACGCTGATGGAAAGCCTGGCTGCCCGTTATGATATGACCTTTCTCGGTCTACATACTTTTGACCGCTGGGACCAGAGCTGTACCACCGGCATCTTCGAGAAAGATGGCCGGAAGTTCGTCTTTGTCCCCGGCGACACCGTCACCCTGGGCTGGGAACGGTTCGCCGTGGGACTGAATCAGGAGAGCCGGGAGGAATTGGAGTATCTGTTCCGGGAATGGGAAATGGAACCGCAGAACCCGGAGGAGATGATTCGGGAAAGCATGGCTCCCGTTCGGCAGGCGGCCATTGGCCCTATGCTGGTGGGCCGGGAGCTGGAGGAACTCTGCTGGGAGCCAGTGGCGCTGGACGATCCCCGCCTGCGCCCAGAGTGGCTGGAGGAGTTTCGGCAATTCGCCCTGACCGGACGGGACAGCCTGACCCTGGTGGGCCACGCCCGCTTCGAACGGGATGGGGACGGCTGGCAGGCCGCCCTCTACCATCGGATGGACTATTCGGACTTTCGGAGCCAGCTGCAAAAACAGGGCCTTTCGCTGCCCACGGCGGACGAGTGGGCCTACCTGTGTGGTGGCGGATGTCGGACCCTGTTTCCATGGGGAGATGGGTTAGACTACTCCATGCGTCTGCACTGGTTTGAGGATATGGAGGAGGATGAGAACCGGCCCTATGATATGGAGGAACCCAACTTCTTCGGCCTGTCCATCGCCTACGATCCCTATATGCGGGAAGTGGTGCAGGCTGATAGACTTACCACCTGCGGCGGTGACGGCGGATGCAATATCTGCGGCGGGCTGGGCCCGTTTCTCGGTTTCCTGCCCTGTTCGCCCCACTGCAAGCCGGAAGTGCAGGAGGACAATGAACTAAACGGAGATTATGACTTTTATCGGCCTATCATTCGGCTGGAGAACTATGATTGACAATAGAAGCTTGATACGAAATAAAGAAAGAGAGGTGCCGACATGGGAGCATGGGGCATAAAAGCATTAGAGCGTGACGAAGGTCTGGATGTACTGGACATCCTCAAAAATGAATATGTACCGGAGCATCCGGTAATGGATCTGGGTGAGATGATCGAACTGATGAAAGAGGAAGTCATGCTGGGATCTGACTTCTCACAAATCGACTTCCTCTTTGACAATACTGCGATGGCTCTGGCGGAGCTGTATTTCCAATGGAAGGATAACGGCAAGCTGGACTACGATCATGAAGAAGCTATATGGGATAAAGTCACCGGTTTCACAGCATCCAAAGAAGCCATTGCCTTCCTGCTGCGGCAGCTCACCGACATCAAAAACGAGGTGCCGGACGAGGACGGCATCCGTGAGATTATGGATCTTTGGAAGAACGAGGATAGCGGTGAGATCGCTCCTGAGTGGTTGGAACACTTGAATCAGCTCATTGATCGACTGGATTTGGAACAATCCGATGAGGAACAAGATATGGACATTTTGAAGCAGTGCCAGAAGTGGCATGAGGAGAGCAAACAACATAAAATTATTGATGCGCTGGAGGCCATCCCCGCCGAGGAGCGTACCCCTGAGATGGACAGCGAGTTGGCCCGCGCCTATAACAACTTAGCTGTTCCAGAGGATCGGGAACTGTATCAGAAGGCTCTTTCCTTGCTGAAACCCCATGCAGACTACTTTGCAGAAGACTACCGTTGGAACTTCCGTATGGGCTATTCCTATTACTATCTGGATCAGGAGGGCCGGGCATTGCCCTATTTCCGCAAGGCGTTGGAGAAACTTCCTGGTGATGAAGATACCCAAAAGCTCATTGATGCCTGTGAGAGTCTTATTACCTTGCCGCAGTTTTCAGAGTGCTTCCGGGAACGGACAGAGGACTGGTGGGAAACCTTTGCCGAGATGGAAGCAGAATTGCGCCAGATGATGGATGAGGACAAGGAGCACACCCGCGGTGCGGAGATCGTGGCCCACATGGAGGAAACCCTGAATCTGGTCTTTGATGAGATTTCCTTCGAGATGGGCTTTAACGGTGAGAAGTACGAGCTGATCCTCACCCCGGAGGGCGACAAGGTCAAGCTGTTTGAGCTGGTCTACTTCCAGAAGCACGCCCCCAAGGAGGTGCTGGAGCACTGGAACATCCTTGTGGGCCGTCAGCCCCTCCAGAACATCGGTCTGCGCACCGAGGATGGCTGGGACATCTCCGGGGAGGACGTGCAGATCTGGCTGGAGGAGCAGGGCGAAAACAGCTTCGCCATCTCCGCCTACTGCGAAAAGCTGCTGCCTATGCTCCGGGAGGCGGAAGGCCGGGCCTGGTGGATGCTCACCACCCTCACCGACCAAGTGCTGGGCGAGATCCCCCACATGAGATACATAGACAGCTTTGATGTGCTGGAGGAACCCAAGGCAGAGCCGTCCTTCCTCCTGTCCCAGCTGCCCGACAAACTGCGGGAGCAGGGCCTGGAGCTCTCCACTGATCCAAATGCCTATCTGGAGAGCTATCTTGGCTACAAAATGGAACCCAATGAAGATCCCGACGCCGATTGGCGGTTGGATACCATGGTGGGCTCCACTTGCTGTGTGCCGCTCATCAACGGCTATCTGAATGCCGACAATGATTTTATGGACGATCTCCATGCCGACGGCGCGGTAGCGGGCTTCTTCTGCTATCCCCTGGATACCCTGCGGGAGGAGGAAGGCAGTCAGAAGATCTTCGACTTCCGGGACAAGCTGGAAGAAGTGTTCACCACTGATGAAGGATCGGAAGTGCTCACTCTCACCGGCGGGGCCACCGGCCTCTACTGTGGCTATGTGGACTTCATCGCCTGGGACATCCGAGAGGCGCTGAACATGGCGAAAGAGTTCTTTGAGGGGGCGGCGGACATCCCCTGGGCCAGTTTCCACACCTTCCGCCGTGAAGCCGGTTCTGTACCCCTAAAGCAACAAGATGATGGGACAGAAACTGAGAATCAGGATGACGAGTTGGATGAAACGCTTATGGGCATGGACTATATTCCTTATACCCAACAGAACGCCGAAGCATTCTTCGCTCAGCTGGAGCAGTGGAACGACGAAGACGAGTACACCCGCTGTATCCAGGCACTGAATGCCATCCCGGAGGACTGGAGGAACTACCGCACCGCCTACGCCCTGGCCCGTGCACTGGAGAACTACGCCATCATCGGGGACCATGACGAAGGTACTTTGAAATCCAAGGGAGACAAAGCCCTTCTGAGGGCCATTGAGGTGCTGGAGTCCGTCCGGGAGGAAGGCCAGGACAAGGCAGAGTGGAATATGCGGATGGCCTATGGCCATCAGTATCTCTACGGCCAGGAGGAAAAGGCCATCCCCTACGCCCAACGGTGGGCAGAGCTGGACCCAGAGGATGAAAATGCCCCGGCGGTAATTCGGGAGTGTAAGGCGGAGATCCGGAAACGCCAGCGCAGCCGGAAGAAGAAGGCCAAATTCGTGCCCGGTGATACTCCATTTGAGGGCTTCGACCTCACCAACTTCTGGGATGATAATTGGTATGCACTGAAAGAATATGTCAGCGATCCGCCTTCCGACGAGCTGATTGCCAGCGTGGAGGAGGAACTGGGCTACAAGCTGCCCACCGCCTACATTTGGCTGATGAAGCAGCACAACGGCGGCATTCCGGTGAACACCTGCTATCCCTGCGATGAGCCTACCTGTTGGTCAGATGATCATGTGGCCATCACCGGCATTTTCGGCATCGGACGAGAAAAGAGCTGCTCCCTCTGCGGAGAGCTGGGCAGCCAGTTTATGATCGATGAGTGGGAGTATCCTGCCATCGGCGTGGCCATCTGCGACTGTCCAAGCGCCGGACACGATATGATTTTCCTGGACTACCGGGCTTGCGGTCCCCAGGGAGAGCCTGCGGTAGCCCATGTGGATCAGGAAAATGACTATAAAATTACCCATCTGGCAGATAGCTTTGAGGAATTTATCCGCGGACTGGAGCATGAATCCCTCTATGATCCGGATGAAGATGTAGAGGATCTTGAGGATGACGCCGACGAGGAGGAAACCGACCATAAGGGTTCCTTTGCCGGATCTGTGCTCCTCTCCAAAGCAGAGTGGGACAAGGAGCAGTTGATCCGAGATCTGCGGGAAGAATGGGGCATCGTAGATGAGGAGCCGGATGAGGGCGACGAAGATGTTGAGAACAGCGATGACGCTGTGGTAATGCGGGTCGGCAATATGATGCTGATTGTGACACTATTCCACGGTCACATCCCGGACAATGAAGCAGAGATCAACGCCGAAAACAACTATATGTGGCCAGAGGCCGTAGAAGTGGCCAAAGCGCACAAGGCCCATATCATGGTGGCTGTGTTGGGCGAGGAGGAAAAACTGCTGGAACGAGGTAAGCTGTTCACCAAGGCGATGGCAGTGTGCTGCAAGCAGAAATACGCCACCGGTGTCTACACCAGCGGCGTGGTATTTGAGCCTCGTTTCTATGAGGGCCTTGCCGATATGCTCAAAAAGGACGAACTGCCCATCTTCAACTGGGTTTGGTTCGGCCTGTACCGGAGCGAGGGGGGCCTAAACGGCTACACCTACGGCATGGATGTGTTTGGCAAGGAGGAAATGGAGGTGTTGAACACCGACGCTGAGCCGGAGGAACTACGGGACTTTTTGGCAAGCCTTGCCTCCTATGTGCTGGCGTGTGATGTGACGCTGCAAGACGGCGAGACCATCGGTTTTTCTGCGGACGATAAGCACACCATCACCCGCAGCCCCGGTGTCTCTCTGCCAGAGGAACAGATGACCCTGAAGATCGGTTACGAGCCTATAAAGGGAGATCCAGAGGATGATAGCTGCGACCACTCAGACAATGATGACACGCAGGATGAGGAAGAATTCAGTAATCCCGAAGTCTACACTGAGGAGGAGATGGAGGCCGTCGAGGGGCACATTGAGCAATATTTCGGTGAGGTCGAGAATGTGTTCCACGAGTTGGTCTCCCCGGACATCCATGTGGACATCTGCATCGTGCCGCCCACTGAGGAGCGGGACTATTACACCCTGGTCACCATGGGTATGGGTGCTCACCGGATGAATGTGCCGGAGGAACTGGCGGAATACAAGCTGGAGCGGGCGGAGCTGGCTATCGCGCTGCCTGCGGACTGGAAGTTGGATCAGGAGTCCATGAAAGACGAAAAGTGGTACTGGCCCATCCGCCTGCTGAAATCCTTGGCCCGTCTGCCCATCAACTGTGACAGCTGGTTGGGGCATGGTCATACAGTGGAGAACCGGGAACCATTTGCAGACAACACCAAACTGTGTACTGCTACCCTAATCGGTCCCCAGGATACGGAGGATGGCAGCGAGGTCTGCACTCTGCCGGGCGGCGAGGAGGTCAACTTCTATCAGGTCATTCCGCTTTATGAGGACGAGTTGGACTATAAACTGGAACATGATGTAGACGCTCTGCTGAACAAGATGAGGGGGATCAGTTTTGTCGTAAACCCTACTCGCCAGAATGCTATCACCCGTGGCACCCTTTCCAATGATAATTTTGACGGTGAGATGGACGACGCTTCCTATCACCTTGAGAGCATTGAGGAGAAGGAACTGCCTATTGACCCCATCAATGCTTATAACCACATGGCCATCTACCTGCGCTGGTGTATGGAGCACGACCTGATGGGCGAAGAATTCCTCACGGAATACAGGGAGGTAGCAGAAAAGGTCAAAGCTGATCCTGCCAGTGTGGATCTGCGGGAGTTTATCCGGGATGAGCTGGACGGCTGCTTGTTCTCTGTGCTGTTCAATCAGCAAGGCCGTGCCTTTGCAGGCTATTACTACGGAGAGGGCGACAGCCCCTACTATCCTGCCGATGTTGACGACAACGCCCTCCGCTTCTTCGGCCCGGAGCGGTATCACTCTGATGAGTTCCAGGATGAAGCCTACCTGTTTATCCCCTTTGACGAGGACTACTATCAGGCTATGGCAGAGGTGATCGAAGAACGCTTTGAAAACTGGCAGGGACAGGACTTCGACGGGGACACGCTGGAGCCTTCCGAGGTGGCTCAGGCCATCATGGAGTATTTGGACTGCGAGTGTACCTATTTCCCATCCATGGCAGATGATGACCCCATCATGTCGGCATACAGCTACGCCCAGCGGCTGGGGGTACGGGAGGGCTTTGTTCCCGTGCTTATCCAGGCGGATGATGAAACGCTGTTGGAGTGTCTGGTAATGAACGCCGATCCGGAGCATGATGCGGACTTCTATGAATTTGACCTCAAAACGGTAACGGAGTATCGGAAGAAGATGCTCTCCGCTCCCGTCAAGGACGGAAAGGCGGTTTTGGAGGAATTGACCGGCCAGCGTAAGGAAGAAGCCGAGGACGATGATCTGGACTGGGAGGAGGAAGTCCTGGGAGAGATGGAGGGCGGAGAACCCAACGACCGCTTCGCAAACTATTGGAACGATGATACCGGAATGACATATCCGCTCATTCTGGCTAAAATTCCGGTAAAGAAGCCCTGGGAGATCTTCACCTACCTGCCCTTTGGAAATTGGAATGAGTGCCCCGACACGCCGGACCTGATGGCAGTGGCGAAATACTGGTTCGAGCAGCATGGTGCCATCCCTGCCGCCATGAGCCACGATGAATTGGAGTTTGAACTTCCAACTCCGATCTCCAAGGAAAGAGCTATGGAGGTGGCTGTGGAGCAATATGGCTTCTGCCCAGATCTGGATCAGAATGAGGATGGAAGCATTGGCTCCTTGGCAGATGTCCTGTGGCAGTCCACCGTCTGGTATTTCTGGTGGGATTGATGGCATCATGGGAGGAGAACAGTTATGAACAAATCAAATCAATCTTGCTTGCCCCACTCGTTGGAAGCGGCTATCGCCCTGTGGGAACAGCGCCTGAACGAATTCACCGCTCTCCTCTCGGATGACATCCCGCTCTTAAAGAATACAGGCTGGAGCGTGGAGAAAAGGCGGGTGTTTGTTTGCGAGCCAGACGCTACTGGAAAACGAAGACGGGCCGCAAGCGGGCCTTCTTACCACCTTGGTGTTTCATTAAACCGCTTCACAGCGGAGCAGGTCTGGCATCGCTTTCAGGCGTTTATAAAAACTACTGGTCTGGATGAGGCGGAGCGGATTTCCGCCAATGAACAGGAACTGGGCCGATATGACTTTAGAGCATCGAACAGCCAGACAGAGGACCATTTTACTTGCCAAATCTATCTGCCGGGCGAGTGGAATCAGGCTGGCATCCGTATCTCTGTGTTTATTGGCCCAAGATACCGAAATGCAGATTTGTATGAAACGTAAAGCCGCCATGATGGAAAAACCTCTGGCTGAATTGATGGGAGGGTGTGCCTATGAACGAATACTTAAAGCAATATATTGAACTCCAAAAGCAGTTTCGAGAGACAGAAGGAAATCCGGACAGTGTCCGCGCTCTATATACCTTCAAGGAAGAACTTGAGCAGAGTGAGGATCAGCAGGCCAAGGAAGTGCTGGTGGATGTGTATGATCTACTGGACTTCAAGAAGGATGCCTATGAACTGCTCTGCCAAATCGGAAATCGTTCCGATAAAAAGACCCTCAAGCGGCTGGGCACGCTGAAGGACTATGCGGAAAACTGGGGCAATCATTATGCTCTCCCCAAGCCCAAAACGCCGGAGGAAACGCAGAACGAGAAGGAGCGGCGGGCCCAGCTGGGCCTGCCTGCCTTCCGGTATCACCCGGACCCTCTGGATACCGGCGCGTTTGAGGAGTCCGCAGAGGGCGTTGTCTGCGACTGCTGCGGCAAGATGACCCATATTTTCTATACCAATCCGTTCTTTTCCGTGGAGGATATTGCATATCTGTGCCCGGCGTGTATCGCCAGCGGCGAGGCGGCCCGGAAATATGACGGCAGTTTTCAGGACGATTTCTCTGTGGATGATGGCGTAGACGATCCGGAAAAGCTGGACGAGCTCATCCACCGCACCCCCGGCTATTCCGGCTGGCAGCAGGAATATTGGCGCGCTCACTGCGGCGACTACTGCGCCTTTTTGGGCTATGTGGGCGCCAGAGAACTGCGGGCCCTGGGCGCGCTGGAGGACGTGCTGGACGATCCCATGTGGGACGAGGAGCAAAAAGAAATGATCCGGGAATCCGTCAATGGCGGGCATCTGCAATGCTATCTGTTCCAGTGCCTCCACTGCGGAAAGCACCTGGTCTGGATGGATTTTGATTGAGGAGTTTTCAAAAGGTAGGATACAAGCAATGAAAACTAAAACGCTGACCATTCAACTGAATGATGAACAACTGCCCATCCTCCCAGTGGAACCGGAAGCTCACCTCTCCTTTACCACTCATGCCGACGGAAATGAATTGGAGTTAACGGGAAACCGGGCGGGGCTGCTTCTATTGGCGAAAGCCGCTCTTGGTATGGCGGAAACCATTCGTGAGGATGGATTTCATATCCATTTGGATGACCTGTATGGCATCAACGCCGAGGGAAAAAGCATCCTGATCCGAAAGGAGGAACAATCAAAACCATGATTGAAAAAAACTTTCTCAACCCCACCACAGATAAAAGGAATCAGATAGTAAAGGTGAAATGATAATGGATCTGTCCATAAAGGAAATAAGCATAGATATTGTTATACAAACGGAATGCTTTATGCCCAAATAAAGATAGATGATAGTTTCTTTACTATTCCGCCAATTCGTGATGAAAAACAGATGGATTGCTAAAATAAAGAAATTGAGGGCTATGGGATTGGAAATCTTTCGCCCGCCGATATGAAATTCCGAAGCAAGTTCAGAAAGGAGGCAAGTACCTATGTCAACCTGGAGCGGAATCCGGAACAAATTGGAGAATGACTACCTGTGCCCGGCGCTTCGGGGCCACATCCAGTATTTTGCCACCAGTTACAGCAAAAGCGCTGACCATGAGGGCCGGGCAGCCATTCGCATGGACGGTGTGGAAGTGCTGCGGAGCAACTACTACACCTATTTTGAGAATGTGTGGACGAAATTTCATCACCTGCGGTCCACAACGCTGAAAGATTGCGACTCCGCAAAAGAGGCCATTAACCAGGCTCATGCCTTTGCGCTGGAGCAGGGCACCTTTGACCAAAAGGTGTTCTATGAGGCGTTTGGTATCTTTGACAACCAGAGCATCGAGAAAAGCCTTGTCAGCGAGAATCCTCTTGTCCGCATCTTTGCTCTCCTGGATCGAAGGCTGGGAAAGCGCCGCCTGCTGGCTTTGGAGGAATCCATGGAGCAGGAGCTGGACTGGGTGCGGGCCTTCTATGTGATCCGGATGCAGGCAGAAGGGCTGATGGAAGGCAAAAAGCACTTACAATAAGCTACATATCTGGAGAAAAACATGAAAGTCTTTAGAAAAAAGAAGCGTGAAATTATTATAGATGGTCACGCTTTTTCTTGGATTGTCAATGAGACTGCTACCCATGTAAAAGTCAGATGTTATAGTTTGAAATCAACATACATCGAGGTGATTTTTAATTGGGGAATTGCTACATGGGCTATTAACTTCTATCAACCTTCTGTTGTATCAACAATGATACAATATGCAATAAAATTAGGATGGAAATATCAATTAAAAAATCAAATTATTGTGGTGCCTGCTAATGAAAGCGAACAATGGGCGAAAGACGCTGGTATTATCATTGATTGTAATTAGTTAATCCAATACCCTAATTTTGTTCGACTTATTAGTAATAATGTGAATAACAATCAGGAGGAATCACCATGTCACAGATTGCGTCCTTTTATCTGATAAAAAATAACCGGCGGCAGGAATTGTCCAACGGCAACTGCTCCGGTGCGGTATACATGGCTATCTGGGACTGGTGTGAGTACAAGCTGGATCTGGATGTTCGTTTTCCTGCTCCCCAGACGGAGGACACCCTGGACTGTGCTCTGTTGGAGGGAGAATTGGCGTCTAAACTGCTGGCCGCTCTGCGGGAGCAGGACCTCCAGGAGCTGGCAGCCGAGATCGCCCCGGAGTGGGACCTACCCACCGAGGCGGTGCAAAGCGGACTGGAAACGCTGCGTTCCCATCTGGAACTGGTGCAGGGCGACGCTGCCCTGCTGTATGAAATGACTTGACGGGGCCATGCCCCATAGAATATTGCGAGGAAATTATGATCGAAATCAAAGGAAAATACAATGAGGCCAAGATCTTCACCGATGTGGTGGACAGCGCCTCCATCGCACAGGTTCAGGAGCTGTGCAATCAGGAATTTACGGCGGGCAGCCGCATCCGGCTCATGCCCGACATTCACGCCGGCAAGGGCTGTACCATCGGCACCACCATGACCATCATCGATAGGGCGGTGCCCAATCTGGTGGGTGTGGACATCGGGTGCGGCATGGAGACCACCCGCATCCGGGAGGGGCGGCTGGAGCTTCAAAAGCTGGACAAGCTGATTTATGAAAAAATCCCCTCCGGCTTCTCCATCCGGGATAAGGCCCACCGCTACCTCAATGAGATCGACCTGAGCGAACTGTGCTGTGCCCGCCATGTGGATCTCCTCCGGGCAGAAAAAAGCATCGGTACGCTGGGCGGTGGGAACCACTTCATCGAGGTGGACAAGGACGACGAGGGAAATCTCTACATCGTGGTCCACTCCGGCAGCCGTCACTTGGGTGTAGAGGTGGCCAGCTATTACCAAGAGGCGGGCTATAAGGTACTCAACCGTACTGATGATGCCTCCCTGCAGACGCTGGTGGCCCAGATGAAGGCAGAGGGCCGGGAGAAGGAGATCCAGAAAGAACTGAAGAAACTGAAAAACATCAAGCAAACCAACATCCCCAAGGCTCTCGCTTATGTGTCTGGAGAATTGTTTGAGCAGTATATCCACGATATGAAGATCGTCCAGCACTTCGCCATGCTCAACCGGCAGGCCATGATGGACGAGATCGTCAAGGGCATGAAACTCCATGTGGAGGAGCAGTTCACTACCATCCACAACTATATCGATACCGACGCCATGATCCTGCGGAAGGGGGCTGTGTCCGCCAAGGCGGGGGAGCAGCTGCTCATCCCCATCAATATGCGGGACGGGAGCCTGCTCTGTGTGGGCAAGGGCAACGAGGACTGGAACTGCTCCGCTCCCCACGGCGCCGGCCGCCTGATGAGCCGGGCGGACGCCAAGCAGTCCTTCACGGTGTCTGAATTCAAAAAGCAGATGGCAGAGGTCTACACCACCTCGGTGAGCAAGGCCACCCTGGACGAGTGCCCCATGGCCTACAAGGGGATGCAGGACATTCTGGACAATATCGGCCCCACGGCGGATGTGGTAAAGGTCATCCGCCCCATCTACAACTTCAAGGCCGGGGACGAGGAGTAAGAAACGGAGCAGAATACCATGGTGAGAGATGGACTTGTGTTCAAAGATGAGGATGGTCAGGTCATATTCAATCAGCACAGCTTCTGCGAACTGGTGAAGCACCTGCTGGTGGAGCTGGTGGGGATCTCCTATGAGGAAGCCTCCCAGATAGTGGAATGCTCACCGCTGGCAGAGCCAGTGGCCGATGCCATGGGAGTGGCGATATTCAGCCATGACCTGCCTTATTACTGGGCTATGTTTTTCTACTATGGGAACGGTTATTGGCAAAAGGGTATTCCAGCGCAGCCAGAGGATATGGATGCCTATGAAGCCTTGGAAAATAAGATCATGGAGAAATATGACTTAAAGGAGCCGTTTATATGGACATGAGAGAGGTGTTCACCATTGACGGTCGCCGCTTTTCTAACATGGCCGGTTTTTATGACGAGGTGGAGCAGGTGTTCACCTGCGGCTTAGATTGGAAGATCGGTCGGAACCTGGACGCTTTCAATGACATTCTCCGGGGCGGTTTTGGGCGGCATGAGTATGGCCAGCCCATCCGCATCCAGTGGCTGGCCTATGAAAAAAGCGTCCGCGATCTCGGAAAAGAGACTATGGACACCATTACAGAAATCATTTTGGATACGGATCATTCCGGGCACGACTGTACCCTGGAACGGCTTTGACCAAACAGAAAAAGGAGGCAATGCTATGGGACTTGACATTTACGCCGGGACATTGACCCGGTACTATTCTCACAACTGGAAGACCGTTGTCCAGCAGTGGGCGGAGGAAAACGGATATTCCTTCAACCGCATCACCCCGGACGGGGAACCCGCTGACAACGAAGAAGAACTGTCCCCGGCTGAGGTCCAGGCGGCGATGGAGAACTGGCGGGATCAAATTTTGAGCGCCATTTCCCAGCCGGGTCATCCCCCCTATACTCCTTGGCCGGAGGATAACAAGAAGCCCTATTACACCGACAAGCCGGATTGGGACGCCTTCGGCGCTATGCTGCTGGTGGCCGCCTGCCATACATACGATGAGCCGGTGCCTCCCACTGTGGAGAAGGATTGGGACTTCGGGGAGCATCCCCTGATCGCCCGCCTTGCATCGGATGAGGAGCGGGTGTGGTCCCTGTTTCGGGGTGCGACTTGGTGGCTTCCCCTCACCGACAGCTTTCTGTTCCAAGGCCCTCTGCCCACCGATGACACCGCCGCTATCGCCACCTTGGGCGGACTGCGGAAGGAGCTGGAGAAGCTGAACCAGCTGGCGTGGCAGGCCGATGAGGACACCATCCTTGGCTGGGCAGACACGGAGGGCTACCCGGTAGACGGAACCGTAGACTCAGATGGACAGTACAGCAAGGCGGACATCCCGGAGCACACCCAGTATGACACCCAGTCCCTTGCCAAGTTCGCCTTCTCCATGTTCTGGCGGGCCATGCGGTTTGCCGAGGAACAGCAGGTGCCCATCCTGCTTGACTATTAAAGAGGATTCGTCAGGAGGTGGAGGCCGTGGAGCAAAAACGCCCAGCAGATATATTTCAGGAACTTCTGGACTACCTATGGAGCGGCCTGGGCCTGGAGGAAAAGGGCTGGAAGCGTCTGAAAAAGGGCGACTTCAAAAAGAAAATGAAAAACGGGCTGACCTATCAGATCTGGTTTGACCGGAGACGCTACAACTACATAGACTACGAAATCGGCCATGGAAATGTGGAAGTGGGCTTCACCTGTATCATACAGCAGGGAGATGACCGGCTCTACTCTTTCAAAATAGAACCAACAACAGGCGGTTCATTCTTTCGGATGCTGACAGAGGACCTGCTGCTGGACACCGGGCTGCTGGACACCTTCCTGCCCCTGATCAAAGCCCACTACCTTGATTTTATCGACTGCTTTGAAGCAGACTCGACAGCGGCGCTCCAGAAGGTCTGTGCCCCCTTTACCCAGCCGGAGGATTACAGCTGGTGCATCCATGTGCGGGAACAGATGGTGGAACGGTACGGAACAGCGGAACAGCTGGAGGAGTACCGACATCAGTTGGAATTGCGAGGAACGCCGGAGCATAAGGCAAAGAACGGGATGGGCTCGATGTTGTTCCATCTCTCCCACGCCCATGATGTAGATCATGCCTGGGCATCAAGCCGCACCAGAGAGGAACTGGACCAGGTGGTGGAACCCTTTGTGCAGGCCAAGCGGCAGACAGGACAGTGGATGCAGGAGGATGAGGCGGGCTATCATCTCTACCGGCAGGAGACAGACCCAGAGAAGCGCACCTTTCGGGCCTGGTATCTCATCGCCAATCCCCGGGGCCTGCCGAAAGAGTTCGTCCAGAAAGAGCTGGAGTTCCGGTGGAAGCTGTTCCCAGACAAGAAGGAGGAAACCAAATGAGCAATCAAGTGTTCCAACAAAACCTGGATGACAAAAAAGGCCCCCAGCCCGGAGGCCCCTATCTCATTCAGATGCTGTTCAAAGAGCCGGTAGAAATGCCGGATAAAGAAAAAATGACTGCCGTAATGGAAAAGCACATCGGATCAGCAGAGTGCTTCTGTTATGATAAGAAAATGGCCGGCTTTGCCGCACAGGAGCATATTGCAGAGTTCAAGGACGGAAAATGCCCGGTGCAGCTGATGGTGATGAAATGCGACAAGTTCAAGGGCAAAGGCTTTGATGCCTTTTTGCTGATCCAGATGTGGGACTGCCAGGAGGACCGGGATCGGATCTTCCGAGAGTGCCGGTATCAGGTGGTGGCCACCGATATGCTGGCGGCGGCGCTCCCAGCTCTTGAACGGGCCAACCTGGATGCCGACTTCGTGGAGGCCCTTGCGGAACTGTACCCTACCTGTGAGGCGTTCTATTTCCAGAACTGCGGCAAGCTGTTTCTGGCGGAGGATGTGCGTTCTCACCAGATCGAGGGTTCGGATCGGTTCATCCGCTTCGGCGTCAATGTCCGTTTCTTCAACATTGAGGGCACCGAGGATATGCTCATCGATACTGTGGGCATGAGTACCCTGTTCCTGCCCGACCTCCAGTACCACTTCCACGGCATGGACCCCAACTGGGTGGTAAACCACGCCTACAATGCGGTGTCCTACATTCTGGCCAATGACAACCCCATTGAGGATGGGGAGACCGTTGACGGCATTATAGATGGCCAGATGAGCCGGGAGATTCAGTGGAAGTGCCAGTATGAGGATTCCCTGATCCAGCCGCCCAGAGGGGTGCTGGACATCCACATGGGGAACTATGCCTCGGGAGGACGCTGAATGAACGGCGTTGTGCTCCTGGTGGGCGGACTGCTGCTTGTGGCGGTAATCAAGCTGATTATGGATCGAAATTGGATTGGCCTGCTTCTCTGTCTTGTTGCCCTGATCCTGGTCTTTGGGACTGGACACCATACAAAATAGGCCATTTTAAGAATCGAGGAGGTGAAGTATGCAGAATTCAACAAATATGCGGATACTGGAATTACTCCGGTTTCTCTATGAGCGGACCGATGAAAACCATCCCGCCACAGTATCTGACATCATTGCCCATCTGAATGGAAAAGGAATTCAGGCAGTGCGGCAGACTGTTTACGCGGATACCAATGCGCTGATCGATGCAGGAATTGATATTGTGGTGGCCAAGAGTACCCAAAACCAATATTTTATGGGAAGCCGCCTGTTTGAGTATCCAGAACTGAAAATGCTGACAGACGCAGTAGCATCCTCGAAGATCATTTCTGCCAAGAAATCCGAGGAACTGGTACAGAAATTATGCCGTCTGACCAGCACACATCAGGCAGAGCAGCTTCGGCAGCTCGCCAGCCTGTCCAGCCGGGTGAAACCGGACAACGAGCAAGTCTATTACATCATTGATGCCATCCAAACGGCGATCTTGGAGAAGCGACAGATCCAGTTCCAGTATTATGAATATACGCCAGAGAAAAAACGAGTTCTCAAGCATGGCGGTTACCTCTATAAACTGGACCCTTACGCTTTGGAATGGAAGAATGACCACTATTACCTGATTGGCTTTTCTCACAAACACCAGCGGATGGCCCACTTCCGAGTAGACCGCCTGTCGGGGATCAAGATACTTCCCTCCGGCTTTACACCCAATGAAGGCTTTGATGTGGCGGGCTACACCAACAAGATCGTTGATATGTTTGCTGCTGACCGCACAGTTTCTGTTGAACTGCTCTGTGAGAACAAGCTGATGAAAACCATCATAGACCATTATGGAGAAGCTGTGCCAACCCGTGCATATGACGAGGAACACTTTACTGCAAACATCGAAGTCGACCCAAGCGGCACCTTTTACGGCTGGGTCTTCAAATTTATGGGCGGGATTCAGATTATAGCACCCCAAGAGTGTGTAGAAGAAATGAAGCGGATCGCCCGCAGGTTTCTCTAAAGCAGAGGCCAGGTGTTATGGAATTTTAACACCTGGCCTTCGTTTCCTTTTTTATCCTTGTATCGAGCGGATGTACTGGCTATAATATAAACAAGATGTTCGCAAACCAGCGAAACTCTATGAAGGAGGGAGACCAGTGACCTTTGGAGCTTTCATCAGCACACGGCGCAAAGAGGCCAAATTAAACCTCCGGGATACCGCGAAACACCTCGGTATCTCCAATGGGTACCTGTGTGATATTGAGCAGGGACGCCGGCCGGCGCCAGAGGGAGCGTTTGTAGAGCGGATCTCTTCTTTTCTGGAATTGGATAAGCAGGAGCATGAAATGCTGCTGGATCTGGCCGCAGATTCCAGACAGACGGTTCCGGCCGACCTGCCTGACTATATCCGCCAGCATGACATCGTCCGCGCAGCATTGAGAGTAGCAAAGGAAGTAGATGCTACCGATGAAGAATGGAAGGCATTTATGGAAATGCTGCAGAACCGCCAGAACTAAGGGGGGATTTTCTTGTCTGTACCAAAGTATCGATTGGACGCAATTGAAACCATTGGACGGAAGATCCTGCAAGAGTATGATCCCGTTTTGTTGGACGGGCCTCCCCAGGCAGTCCCCATTGAAACTATCATAGAGACCAAATTTGATCTAACTCTGGAATATCATTGCCTACGCAAAAACGGGAGCATCCTTGGGGAAACGATTTTTGATGAAGGAGCGGCCATTTTATACGACCAAGATGAAAAACGCTACCGCCTGATCGCCGTCAAAGCCGGAACGATCTTGGTGGAGGAGCGGCTTTGTGTGGACAGGCTCCTCGGCAGGCTGCGGTTCACCTGTGCTCACGAATTGGGACACTGGGTCCTGCACCAGAAGCTGTACTCCGGCACAGGCGATGTGGCTGCCTATGAAGGAAAGACATCTTTGGATGAAAGCCACGGTCTGGTCGAATGGCAGGCGGATGCCTTGGCTACGGCTCTCCTCATGCCCCTGCCGCAAATCAAAAGAAGTTTTTACCGTTTGCGTGCAGGCAGAAGCAATGAGCAGCTGGTTGCGGAAATGGCTCAGATCTTCCAAGTCTCCAAGCAGGCCATGCGTATTCGGTTGGAAACACGCAATCTCATATAAGGTTGGTACGGCAAGCCCCCCCTCCTAAAGAGAGGGGCGCAGCCGCACCAATGTTCACAGGCTTTGTTGTATGCATTTTGTTCGCAGTTTAGCGAACATGGGAGGAGGAGAATGGCATGAGAAAAGAAAGCTCCACTGTGCAGAAATGTAAAAGGCAGATGGCGACCCTTGGATTTGACAGCCAGCTGGCCTATCACCGGGTAAAGCTGATTTTGAAAATCTACCGGGATGTGGTGTGGGTCCTCAGTGAGCGGGTGGAGGAACTGCATGAGTATGCCTGGGAGCTGGGCGCTCAGGACGCTGATACCGGGCTTATCTATCTGCAAAGCTTCGCCCCGGATATGGATCTGCAGGAGTTTGAGGAACGGGTCTGCTGCGTGATAGAAAACCGGATGCTGGTGGATGTGATCGACCGTGCCCTTCTCCGCTTGAAACGATACCCTGACCGGGGTGAACTTTACTATGAGATCTTGACCAAACAATTTATCCACCGTTTTAACAGCACAGAAAAAGAACTGCTGGATGAGCTGAATATGGAGCGAAGCGTATTCTATGACCGGAAGCGCGAGGCGATCTTCTTATTGTCCCTCTGCCTTTTTGGTTATGCTGTGCCGGAACTTCAGGAAGAATTGGAGATGCCCCGACTTTATCCCGACTGATTCCCGATGAAAAACCGACGAAATCCCTACTCCCTTCCGACTTTGCCTCTGCTATACTCAGTACAGTGGCAGGTATGCGCAAAAATGAATAGGACCAGCTGACAAGGGCCGGGACGCTGTAAAGTGTCCCGGCCCGCTGTATTCCTGCCGCAATATGGCGGCGGGGATCGGCCGGGGATGCAGAAATGCGTCCCCGGCTATTTTTCTGCCCGGCACTGGGAGGGCCGGCATGGGATGGGAGGCTTATATCGCCAAGTACCCCTGATTTCAAGATTTTGATTCGCCATCAAAATCTTGAAATTTGGAGGAAAGGCACATGGAATCAAACGGGAAGTTTACCCTTATTGTTTTTAACACCTGCACTCGGGAATATGAAGAAGTCATGGTGACAGAGGAGGTCTATCGCACTTACTGCAGAACCCGGTGGAACATCAAGGACAATGATCAGAGCTTTTTTGACCATGAGATCCAGACGAGTGGGATGATTGGAAGTCAGGATGGCACCTATGAAAATTTCCGGGAGTTTATTGACGCTATCAACACCCCGGAACACATCATCCTTGAACAAATGAAGAAAGAGGCCCTGTACCAAGCGATCTCAGCGTTGCCTGCTGCGGATCAGGCATTGGTACAGGGGTTGTTTTTTAAGGGACAAAGTGAACTTGACTATGCAAGAGAGATTGGCGTTTCACAGCCTGCAGTGCATAAGCGGAAAGTCCGTATTCTCAAGTCTTTGAAAAAACTTTTAGAAAATTGAAATTGGAGGGTTATTAAAATGCCGACATCTTCCCCTATACAAGCGAGAAGGAAATGCTTCTCACTTGTTCCTTGAAAACCGAATATCCGATTGTCTGAATACTTTCCTGACGGGGCCCCTGCTGGACAGGGGCAAGCGACGCTGGAGGATGCGCGAAAACCACCTGTAGAGGTTCTGGTACAGGCTGCAAACGAAGTCACCTATACATTTTTGTTCGGTTATGACAGCCTGCCAGATTTCCCCTCTATCAACGACGGCCAAATAAGGTGCCAAGCGGGTCCATCCGTCCAAAAAACAGCCTGTGGCAAGCTGTATCGCAATGACTCCGCCAGGGATAATGATACTTCCGTCCAGTCACAGCCCCCACCGAAATGGGGATCAAGCAATGAGGGCGGCCGACAGAGATCCTGCCGGGGGTGAGAGTCCCATGACGCGGTGAAGCCAGCCGCGGTTCAGATGGTCGCCCTACGGAGCCAGCGCCAGTGGCGCAGGCTTTTGCGCTTGGGGAAGTAGTGTCGAATACGAGCGCAGCAGAAGACAACACAAATGTGAAGTCTTAATATCAGAAGCTATGGGGATCGCTTCTATCCAAAACCCGTTTACTGACCGGAACATGCCGTATGAGCAGCCATTCCAACCAGGTGCGGGAGATGCGGAAGCGGTCCCTATTTTTGTGGTATTAAGCAAGAAAGTCAGGAGGTGCAAGCAATGGAAACATACCGCAAAGAGGACATCCGCCGGGGCGATATTTACTATGCTGACCTTAGCCCGGTGGTCGGCTCTGAACAGGGCGGAATACGTCCTGTGGTCATTCTCCAGAACAATGTGGGCAACCGGCACAGTCCCACAGTGATCGCCGCCGCGATCACCAGCCGGAAAGGTAAGCATAAACTTCCTACCCATGTAAACCTGGATGCTCCAGTTCCAGGTCTTTACCGCGACTCTATCATCCTGCTGGAGCAGCTTCGCACCATTGATAAAAGCAGATTGAGAGGTAAGGTCGGTTCTCTTGGAGAAGACCAAATGTGCAAGCTTGATCATGCGCTGGAAGTCAGCGTGGGACTTCTCCCACTGTATAATACCATCTGATTTTACCCGCACTCAGGATACTGCCATTTAAAGAGAAACATACAATCGGGGCCGTTCATCGGCTCCGGTGGGCGGCCCCTCCATAACAGGAGGGTGCTTTTATGACTAAGACAGAACTTCAAGATAACCTTGTGTTTCTTTCAGCGCTGAAGCTGCTGGAGCAGCTCACCGAAAAGGGCCTGCTGACAGTGGATGAGGCGGAGAAGTCCCGCATTGAACTGGAGCGCAAGCTCCGGCCCACTCTGCTGTTCGCCTGAACAGGCTCTATGCGAGAATAGCTGATTGCCCAGTTTTTCCACTTCTTTTTCGTTGGTGTTGGTAATGGCTATTGCGGAAGGACTGTGGTAGTGTGTGTTGCTGAAAGGAGGTCAAAAAAGATATGACGGAAACAAACATAAGTACAGCAAGAGTTCCGCAGGTCACAGTAATCGACCCCAGAATCCCCGAAAAAGCAAAGCTGAGGGTAGCGGCCTACGCCAGAGTGAGCAGTGACTCCGAAGATCAGGTCAACTCCTACATCGCCCAGGTAGACTTCTACTCCAAGTACATCGCCGGTAAAGAGGAGTGGGAGATGGTAGACATCTATGCCGATGAAGGTATCTCCGGGCTGGAAGCCAGGAATCGGGATGATTTCAACCGGATGATGACAGACTGCCGGGAGGGAAAGATCGACCGGGTCCTCTGCAAATCTATCTCGCGCTTTGCACGCAACACACAGGAGTACATCCAGTTCGTGCGGGAACTGCTCCGGCTGGGTATTTCGATCCACTTTGAAAAGGAGAACATCGATACCGGGAAGATGACCTCGGAGCAGGTTGCCCAAATCTATGGGGCTTTCGCCCAGATGGAATCCACCAACCATTCCAGTAATATGCGCTTCAGCGTTCGTATGCGGATGGAAAAGGGATTGTTTGTCCCATCCTCTGTCCCCTATGGCTACCGGCTGGCAGGGAGGGATCTGGAGATCATACCGGAGGAGGCCGAGGTGGTCCGCCGCATCTTCTCCGCTTATCTGAGCGGCCAGGGAAAGGATGATATCGCCAGGGAGCTGAACCAGCTCGGGGTAGATCGAGGCCGAAACCGTGAGAAGTGGCATCCCAGTACGGTGGCCTACATCCTGACCAATATCTCCTACACCGGAGATATGATCTGGCAAAAAAGCTGCGCCACAGATACGATTCCATTCCGGCAGGTTCGAAACCTTGGCCAGAAGCCCCGCTACTTTGTGGAGCACAGCCACCCGGCCATCGTAAGCTGTGCGGATTTTCAGAGGGTACAGGAACTGATGTCCTCCCGCAAGGGGCAGTTCCATGGGACGCACCGTATAAGTAAGGGCAGCCTCTATGATAAACACATCTACTGCGGGGGATGCGGCTCTCTCTGCCGCAAAAAAATCACAGTGGGAAAGACTTACTGGGTCTGCCGCCGCCACGATGGAAACAAAGCAGACTGCCCTACCCCGCAGATTCCAGAACCAGAAATTACGGCGGCTGTCCTGCGGCTCTACCACAAGCTGAAACTTGGTCAGGAAACCGTCCTGCGGCCTGTCCTCAGCCAACTGCAGGAGCTTAGGGAACGGGAACTCCGCTCCAATCGCAAGATCAGTGATATTGACAATGAAATAGCCCGTATCTCAGAGCAGAATCTCGTCCTTGTTCGGCTGAAGTCGAAAGGGTATGTGGATTCTGCTCTTTATTTATCCCAGATGGATGAGATCGACCGTAAGCTGCGGGAGCTCAGGAAGCTGCGACGCCGTCTTCTGGAGGCAGCCGGTGAAGACCGGCAGATCCATGACACAGAGCGAATGATGGAGTATCTGGAGGATGGTCCGGAATGGCTGGATGAGGTTCCCGCGGAACTGTTTGGGGAACTGATTGAGCGGATCATCATTATCAGCCCGGAACGGCTGAAGTTCCGCCTGCTGAATGGGATGGAACTGGCAGAAAACATAGAGAGGACGGTGCGATAAATGGCGTGGCAAAGAAAAATTCCTTTCGGCTATCAGGTCCGGAACGGCAGGATCAACTGCCATCCGGAGGAAGCAGAGCTTGTAAGGGCTATCTTCTCCCGCTATCTGCTGGGCGGCTCCTACAGTCAGATCGCTGACGAGATGACCCAGCAAGGTGTGCGCTATCATCAACATAATGCCCAGTGGAACAAACACATGGTCAAGCGGATTTTGGAGAATGAACGGTATCTCGGGATGGATGGCTATCCCCAGCTGGTGACAGATGAGGAATTTCTCGCTGTCCGCCTGCGGCGGGGAGAACAGAACACCTACGCTCCATGCCCAAGCGAGATCATCCCTATACGGGACAAGGCGGTCTGCGCCCTCTGTGGAGAAAAGATGGCACGGGATACCAAATCCCATGGCCGCCCACGCTGGCGGTGTAAAAATCCAGAGTGCGGCGGCAGTGTATATCTTGATGACAGCATCATTTTGGAACGAGTGGTGCAGAAGCTCAAAGTGCTGGCTCATTCTCCTGCGTGTATCCAGCTTCCTAAAGCCGCCCCTGCCTCAACAGATGCCCTTCGCATCGAAAATGAACTGGCCCTCTGCTTTAACCGGGCCGATATCAACCCGGAATATATGAAAACACTGATCATGGCCGCCGCTGCCGAGCGGTATGCCGGCCTGAACGATCCAACGCCGGCCCACAGGCTGGCACTGCTGCGGCAGAAGCTGGAGCTGGAACCGGAGAACGAAGAAACCCTGTGGGAACTTTTTGAGTCGGCAGTAACCCATGTGTGCATCGGCAAAGGCGGAGAGATCAGCCTATCCCAAAAAGATCAAAAGGAGTGTGCCTCATGAACATACAGAAAACCGCCCCCACCCCCAAACTGGTCACTATGATTCCGGCTGACCCTCAGATGACAGAACGGGATCTTCGAAAAAAGCACCTGCGAGTTGCGCCTTACTGCCGGGTATCCACTGACAAGGAGGAGCAGCTCTCCAGCTATGAGGCCCAGATCGAATACTACACGGAAAAAATCGACGCCAATCCGGATTGGACAATGGTCCGCCTCTATGCGGATGAGGGCATCACCGGCACCTCGGCCAAAAAGCGCAAAGATTTCCTCCAAATGATCCGGGACTGTGAGCGTGGAAAAATCGACCTGGTCATCACCAAATCGGTGTCCCGGTTCTGCCGAAACACACTGGATGGCCTGAACTATGTCCGCCGCCTGAAACGGCACGGCGTGGGAGTCTACTTTGAGAAAGAGAATGTGAACACCCTCTTCATGGACAACGAGATGATCCTCACCTTTATGATGAGCCAGGCCCAGGCAGAAAGCGAATCCCTCAGCGGCAATGTGAGGTGGGGCCACCGGAAGAACTTCAAGGATGGAAAAGTCTATTACCACTGCAAGACCTTCCTCGGCTACCGCTGGGGTGCGGATGGCCAGCCGGAGATCGACCCGGAGCAGGCTGCCATTGTCCGGCGCATCTTCTCCCGGTTTCTGCTGGGACACAGCGTCCGGCAGATCACCACCGACCTGATGGCGGATGGAATCAAAACAGCCACAGGGAAAACAGTATGGCATGACAGCGTGGTTCAAAAAATGCTGTGCAATGAAAAATACATCGGTGACGCTCTCCTACAAAAAACCTACATCGCGGACCTGTTCACCAGAGAAAAGCGGGTGAATAACGGCGAACTGCCCAAATACTATGTCCATGACTGCCACCCGGCCATCATTGATCGGGAAACCTTCCAAAAGGTACAGGAGGAGATTGCCCGTCGGTCCAGTCTCAAGAAAACATCCTCCAAGGCGAAGACGCAGCTTGGGAAATACTGCGGAAAGTATGTGCTCAGCGAGTTGCTGGTCTGCGGAGAATGCGGCAGCCCTTATCGCCGGGTGATCTGGACGCAGAAAGGGGTCAAACGGGTCGTCTGGCGGTGCCAGAACCGGCTGGAGCATGGCAGGAAGATCTGTAAGCAGTCTCCCACTCTGGATGAGGGCAACATCCACGACGCCGTCATCTCCGCCATGAATGAACTGTTCCGGATGCAGGCAGCCAAGGACGCGGTGAAAGCCGGTATTGCGGCAGTCCTTGCCGGAGAAGAACAGACGATGAGCCTGCCTGCCGTGGAGTTTCAGATCCGGAACCTGCAGGAACGCCAGCTGGAGCTGTTCCAGCTGATCGTCAGTGCCGGCGCTGACTGTACCGACTATGATGAGGAGCTTCAACAGGTCAACATGGCCAAGACAAGGCTCATGGCCCAAAAAGCGGAGCTGGAAAAGGAACAGCGAGGCGCGGCGGCCTTCGAGAGCAGGCTGGCAGAACTTGACATGGCATTGGAGCAGGCCAGCGGTACCCTTACGGATTTTGATGAACTCACTGTCCGTCAGCTGGTCAGCAACATCAAGATGTTGGACAAGGATAGCCTGCTCATCTGCTTCAAGGACGGCACAGAAATTACTCAGGCCATGCAAAGGAGGCAGACCGCATGATCTATATCACCGGTGACACCCACGGCGGCTTCCAGCGGTTCGGAAGCAAATACTTCCCCCAGCAAACGCAGATGGGCCGAAATGACTACATGATCATCTGTGGCGATTTCGGAGGGCTGTGGGACGGCGGCCAGAAAGACCAGCATTGGCTGGACTGGCTGGATGAGAAATCCTTCACCACCTTGTTTGTGGATGGAAACCATGAAAACTTTGATCTGCTGAACGCCCTGCCGGAAAAAGAATGGCACGGCGGCAGAGTACATGAGGTGAGGGAAAATATCCTCCACCTGATGAGGGGCCAGATATTCACCTTCAGCGGTCTCACATGGTTCACGATGGGAGGAGCCTCCTCCCACGACATTCAGGATGGCGTCCTTGATCCGGAGGACCCCGACTTCGAACAAAAGTATTGGCTGCTGCGCCGAATGCGGGGAATGTTCCGGGTCAAAGGACGCTCCTGGTGGGCGGAAGAAATGCCAAATGCCCGTGAATATGCAGAGGCACTGAGAAATCTGGAGCAGGTAAACTGGAAGGTAGACTGCATCCTGTCCCACTGCGGTCCCAGCAGTGCCGTGCGGAAAATCGACCCCTCCTATGGAAGTGACCAGCTCACCGATTTTCTGGAAACGGTCAATCAGCGGTGCCAGTTTACATACTGGTTCTTCGGGCATTACCACGACAACCGGATCATCGATGACAGATATATCCTCCAGTGGGAGCAGATTTCCGGATTAGAAATTTGAGTAAACGAGAAAATCATAACAGTGCCGCACAGAAATTGCTCTGTGCGGCACTGCTCACAACAATATAACCCCTTATAACCCCTTGAATGCATAAGGGAAATGGGGTATAATAGATTTAACAGAATGGAGGTGCGGTATGAAAGAAAAGATTCAGGAACTGGAGCGGCAGATCGCCGCCCTTCCCATCGGCTATATTTCCAAGAAGACGATCAACGGAAAGACACGCTACTATCATCAGTGGACAGAAAATGGGAAGAAGCACAGCCAATATCTGCGGGATGGCGAACTGGAGCCGCTGCAGGAGCAAATAGAGCAGCGCAAAGTATTGCAGGCACAACTGAAAGAACTGCAAGCCAAGATGCCAAAAGTGCGCCAGCCAAAGCTGGACTTTGAAACCAGTGTAATTGTTGGTAAAGGATTGGACGCCATGTCGCAGGGCGTAAAGGGCTGGGGCCTCCGTGACTGCTTCTGGCAATTGGAGGATTATCTCTACAGCAATGAAAGCGACAGGGTCTGCCTGGTTTTTGGCCTGCGCAGGACCGGAAAGACTACCATGCTCCGGCAGGCCATCGCCCGAATGAGCAGAGAGGATCTCAGCCGCACGGTCTATATCAAAGCCCGCAGAAGCGATACCATGGCCATGATGAACCGGGATCTGAAAAAACTGTTCGATGCGGGCTTCCGCTACGTATTCATTGATGAGGTCACCCTGATGCGGGATTTCATCGATTCTGCGGCTCTCTTCTCCGATGTGTTTGCAGCGATGGGAATGAAGATCATCCTCTCCGGTACGGACTCCCTCGGTTTTTGGCTGGCGATGGATCAGGAACTCTATGACCGGGCAAAGCCCATCCACACCACCTTCATCCCATATCGGGAATACAGCCGCCTGCTGGGGATCGACAGCATTGATGAATATATCCGCTATGGCGGGACGCTGCGGGCCGGTGAGCTTGCCTTTGACGATGAAGATGTCAACGCCCAGGACGCCTCCTTCCGGGATGATGAGTCCACACGGCGATACATCGATACAGCGATCTGCAAAAACATTCAGCATTCCTTGGCCTGCTATGAGGCAGGCGGGCATTTCCGCCACCTGTACTCTCTGTATGAGGCCGGTGAGCTGACCAGCGCCATCAACCGGATCATCGAGGACATGAACCACCGGTTCCTGATCTCAGTTCTGACTGATGATTTCCAATCTCACGATCTACGGCTGACCGCCTCGAATCTTCGGAAAGAGCGTGACCCCGAAAAGCGTACCGAGATACTGGACAACATTGACACAGAAGCGGTCACCCAGCGCCTGATGGAGCTGCTGGATATCCGCAACAAAGAGGAACAGTCCATCGGTATCACAGATACCCATATCCGGGAGATCAAAGAGTATCTCTCCGCATTGGAACTGATCGTAAACTGTCCCATTGAAACCGCTGACCCAGGAGCAAAATCTGTGGAACACATCCTATTTACCCAGCCGGGGATGCGATACTGCCAGGCACAGGCCCTTGTCCACTCGCTGATGAAGGACGAGACCTTTTCAGCTCTCAGCGAATTGGAGAAGACCCAGACTGCGGGCAGGATCCTCGAAGAAGTACGGGGCCGGATGCTCGAGGATATCGTCCTGCTGGAAACCATGAAGTCGGCTGACAGAGAACACCGGGTGTTCAAGCTGCAGTTTGCGGTCGGCGAGTTTGACATGGTGATTTATAATGAGAAGGAAAACTGCTGCGAGATTTTCGAGATCAAGCACAGTGGCAAACAGGTCCCAGCACAATACCGGCATCTGCTCGATCAGGAAAAATGCGATAAGACCGAACAGCGGTTTGGCCCGATCCGGGGGCGATATGTCCTGTACCGCGGAGAGGATGTCACATTGGAAAATGGAGTGCATTACCGGAATGTGGAACGCTATCTGAACGATCTGCCTGAGTTGAATATTGCCCCAGCACAGGAAGCTGGCATTGAGCAGACCGGCCCTGTTTTATAAGCTGCGGTGCCTTCTGCACCAAAAACAAAAATATCGATTTTAACCGTCCTTTGCACGAAAAGCTGTGAAATTACATGTTTCACAGCTTTTTTGCAACTTTTTGAGGAGATTTATATGGATGCGAACCGAGCGTTTCCGGCGGATTTTGGAAGCTGCCGGAAGTGCTGACCCCAAGTGGTTCGCATCCAAAAAAACAACATATAGAAAAGTGAGAGTGTCGGTTTGTTGGTTTCGTAAAACCATCGAACCGGCACTCTTTTGCGTTTCAGGACAGATCAAGGGCGGCAGCCCAGAGAGGAGAAAGCAAACGAAAGGAAGAATAAATGTTTGGCCTGCACTCCATGTGCGTGGGAGCCGATGCCCACTTCTTCAACGGGCATAAAGATGTGGGCGAAACGCCCATGATACAGTGTCAGAAATGCGACCATCGCTGAAAGAGAAAGGAGCAACCACCATGACCTACAACTTTGACGAGATCATCGACCGCCGCCACACCAACGCCCTGAATACCGACGGCTTCCGGAGCTACATCTTCCACGCCGGCCCGGAGAAGGTGTTCCCCTACAAGGACGAGGAGTTCGTCCGCATGTGGGTGGCCGACATGGAGTTCGGCGTGGCACCGGAGATCCTGGACGCCCTGCGGGGCCGCATCGACCGCCGCATTTTCGGCTACACCGGCCTGTACGATGACGAATATTATAATGCTTTCTCCCAGTGGCGCAAGGATCACTACGACTGGGGCTTTCCTCAGGAGCAGCTGTGCGTGACGCCGAGTATTATCCCCGCCCTGTACCAGCTGACGGAGACGCTGTGTACCAGGGACGAAAAGGTGCTGGTGAACACCCCCGCCTACCGGACTTCTTCGCCAACAAGGCGGGCGTGCTGCTGGAGGGCGGCAACGGTCTGTTCGTGGGCAACGCCGCCGGGTACATCCGCCTGAATCTGGCCATGCCCCGCAGCATCATTGAGACCGGCCTGACCCGCATGGTGGAGGCCATCCGCAAGGAACAGGAGTAAATCGGAAATCATATGCAAACCATCAGAAAATATCTCCCCGGTATGGCGGTGCGCCTTGCCACTGCCATGCCAAGCTAAAATAATGAGCTGTAACGCCACCGTATGATCCTTCATACGGTGGTGTTTTGATTGTCTATCAGCTGTTTTGGGTCGTACCGGACTGCTGGCTGCCGGGTCTTTCTGGCGGCTGACCGCCGCCGGAGAAATCGGGAGCCTGCTGGCCGCCGTCTCTATCGCCGGGACGTTGGCCGCCGTTTCCGGGGCCTCCCATACCGCCGGAGGAAATGCTGCCGGTCTGGGCGGTGGCGGTCAGGGAGGTGTCCCCGGCGGTCAGGGTATAGCTGCCGTCGGCGGTCAGCTCGGGGGAGGAGAAGAATACAAAGCTGGCATTGCACAGGGCGGTGCCGCTGTAAACGGCGCTGCCGTCGCTGCCGGTGATGGTCACAGCGGCGTCCTTGGCGATGCTGGCGCTGCCGCCGTCCATGTCACCGGGGCGTCCGCCGCCCATACCGCCGGTGGAGCCGAAGGTGACGCAGGGCTGCTCCGCCGTCAGGTTCATCCCCATACCGGCGCTGCCGCCTGCCGCCAGCACCGTGCCGCCGGAGACGGTGATCGCGCCGTCGGCGTCCAGCGGCTGATTGTCCGCCGCGTTGGCCGTCCACACCGCCACGGTGCCGCCGGAGATGGTCAGGTCACCGTTGGAATCGAAGCCGTCTCCACTGGAGGAGCAGGCGGTGATGACGCCGCCGGAGATATTCATGCTGAAGGCATAGCCGCTCAAATCGGAGTTGGCAGCGTTGAGACAGTCGTCGGAGGAGAGAATGTCAATGTTTCCGGAGAGGACGTTCAGCTCCGCCGCCTCAATACCCTCGTAGCACTCCGTGATGGCGATGGTGGGGCCGTCGGTGCCGTCTCCGCCGATGTTCAGCACCAGATCGCTGTGAATGGCGTCGTCAGCGGCGGAAATGGTCAGGGTGCCGCTCTCCACATTCAGCAGCTGCTGGGCGTTGATGGCGTCGTTGACCGGCGCATTGATGGTCAGCGTCAGCTCCCGGATGGTCAGGGAGGCCTCGCCCTCCTCGGTGGTGGACGCGCCGGACTTGATGCCGTTCTTGCCGTTGGCGTTGATGGTCAGCGCGCCGCCGCCGCACAGCGTCACCTGCGCGCCGTCCTTGCACTTGATGACGGCGTTTTCCACCTCGGTGTTGTCGGGATAGCTGTCGTCATTGTTTTCCGCCGCGTCGGTCAGGCTGTTGGTGGAGCCGTCCGCCGCCACGAGGACCACCTCTGTGGACTTGCCGCAGAGGATGGGCGCGGTGTCGGCGCTGGTCAGCGCCAGTCCGTTCAGCGCCAGCGTCACGCCGGTGGTGCCCTTTTTGATCTGAATGGAGCCGTCGGCGCAGGCTCCCGTCACCACATAAGCGCCCGCCCCGTCGATGGTCAGGGTGGTGCCGTCGATCTCATAGCCGGTGTAGCTGCCGTCCTGGGCGGTGATGCCGCTGTCGGAAAAGGTAAAGGTGGTGGCGTTTTCCAGCGAGTAGACGGCGGCCTTGGCGTCACCGCCGCCGGAGTGACTCTCCGCGCCGCAGGCCGCCAGCGAAAGCACCAGCGCCGCCGCGCAGAGGATGGATACGAGCTTTTTCATAAAATGACCTCCTTCGTCATCCTGTTACGGTTTATGGAAAAGGGAAGCGGCGGGCCGCTCCCGTTGTTGTGCCGTTATCATATCCCGCCGACCTAAAAAGAACTTAAAGGGTTTCTTTTAGGTTCCTTTTAGGTAGCGCCTGTATGATAGCGTCATAAAGGAGGTGCTCCACATGGCAGCACAGATCAAAACCTGCTTTGAACGCTATGAAAAAAAGTACCGCCTGACGGCGGAGCGGCAGCGGGCGATCCTGCAGGGCATGGCGCCCTATATGAAAAAGGACGCCTACGGCGCGTATACCATCTGCAACATTTATTATGATACGCCGGACTGGCGGCTGATCCGCACCTCGTTGGAGAAGCCGGTGTATAAGGAAAAGCTCCGCGTCCGCAGCTACGGCGTGCCGGGCGAGGACGGCCGGGTGTTCGTGGAGCTGAAGAAAAAGTATGACGGCGTGGTGTATAAGCGCCGCGTCACCATGCGGGCTGACGAGGCCGTTCCCTTTCTGGCGGGGCAGCTGCCTGACGGCAGCTTCGGCCAGATCGGGCAGGAGATCCGGTGGTTCCAGCAGCGCTACCGCACCCAACCGGGGGTGTTCATCGCCTATGACCGGCTGGCCTTTGCGGGGATCGATGAACCGGAGCTGCGCATCACCTTTGATACCAACCTGCGCTGGCGGGATACGGAGCTGGATCTCCGGCTGGGCGACCATGGAGCGCCCATCACCGATCCCGATATGATTCTGATGGAGATCAAATTCCCCGGCGTCTGTCCGCTGTGGCTCAGCCGCCTGCTGTCCCGGGAGAAGGTGTTCCCCACCTCGTTCTCCAAGTATGGAGCCTGCTACCGCAACCACATTTTACCCAATATCCAGAAGGAGGGACGTACCTGTGCTTAACTCGATCATTGGAACGGACTTGAGCTTGTCCGCGTTTCTTATCTGTACCGCCGCGTCGCTGGTGCTGGGCATTGGCCTTGCCTTCGTGTCCCAGTTCCGCGCCCGCTCCACCCAGAGCTTTGCCGTGACGCTGGCCATCCTGCCCATGGTGGTGCAGGTGGTCATCATGCTGGTAAACGGCAACATCGGCGCAGGCGTCGCGGTGGCAGGCGCCTTCAGTCTGGTGCGTTTCCGCTCCGCGCCCGGTACGGCCCGGGAGATCGGCGTGCTGTTTCTGGGTATGGCCATCGGCCTTGCCACCGGAATGGGATACGTAGGGCTGGCGGCCCTGACCTTTGTGATCGTCTCCACTGCGCTGCTGGCGCTGACGGCGCTGGGCCTCGGCCAAAAGGATGCCGGCGAGCGGCTGCTGAAGATCACCATTCCGGAGGATCTGGACTACGAGGGGCTGTTTGACGACCTGTTCGCTCAGTACACCACCTCCCACACGCTGGTCAGGGTAAAAACCAGCAACATGGGCACCCTGTACGAGCTGGAGTACCGCGTCACCCTGCGGTCGGAGAGCATTCCCAAGGAGTTTCTTGACGCGCTGCGGTGCCGCAACGGCAACCTGAACATCGTCTGCGGCCGGGAATTGGTAAAGGACGCGCTGTGACGGTTGATTTTTGCAAAAGAACTTACTATACTGAGAGAAAGTCTTCGGTATTGCACTGTATAAAAGGCTCCCTCGTGTAAAGGGAGCTCAGGCTGTCGAAAAAGCCTGTCATTGCGAGCCAGTCCGCAGACTGGCGTGGCAATCCGTCGGGGCGTTAAGAAAACATGCCTGTGGCATGTTTTTAGCCTCCGATCTCGGCGGCTATGCCGCCGTAGCGTCCATCTTGTTTTTCGCCGCACTGTCAAGGGATTACGGATTCCCACGTCGCTTCGCTCCTCGGAATGACAGAATGGGTTTATCGACACGCTGGGCTCCCTTGTGTAAAGGGAGCTGTCAGTGCGAAGCACTGACTGAGGGATTGTTACCTTGCAGGGAACTCGGAAACAACCCCTCCGTCACCCTTCGGGGTGACACCTCCCCTTACACAGGGGATGCTTTGAAACAAATGACACGAGGTGATGACCATGCGGCTGCTGATCGCGGAGGACGAGATGGATCTGGCGGAAGCGCTGACGGCGTTTTTTGAAAAGAACCACTTCTCGGTGGACGCCGTCCATAACGGGGCGGACGCGTATGAATATGCCGTTTCCGGCGGCTACGACGCGGTGATACTGGACGTGATGATGCCCAGGATGAACGGCATACAGGTGCTGGAGCGTCTGCGGGCCGAGGGGGTCAAGACCCCCATCATGATGCTGACGGCCAAGGGACAGAAGAACGACCGCATCACCGGCTTCAACGCCGGAGCCGACGACTATCTGCCCAAGCCCTTTGACCCCGACGAGCTGCTGAGCCGTGTGCGGGCCATCCTGCGCCGCAGCGAGGCGTACCAGCCCACCGTGCTGACCTACGGCGACGTGACGCTGGATCCCACCACGGGGCTGCTGTCCTGCGGCGGACAGTCGCTGCGGCTGGGTGGCCGGGAGCTTCAGGTGATGGAGCTGCTGATCCGCTCGCCCCGGCAGGTATTTTCCGCCGAGCGGATCATGGAGCGGGTCTGGGGCTGGGATAACGAGGCCGAGATCAACGTGGTGTGGGTCAACATCTCCAACCTGCGGAAGAAGCTGCGTGCTATCGGCTCCCGCGTTACCCTGCGGGCCAACCGGGGACTGGGCTATGTATTGGAGGAGGAGACATGATCAAACGGCTGCGCAGCCGCTTTATCCGCATCGCCACCTTGTCGGTGGCGGCGGTGATGCTGCTGCTTACGGTGATCCTGAACGTGGTCAACTACGTGTCCACCGACAGCGACCTCCGCAGTACCCTGACGCTGATCTACGAGAATCAGGGCACCATCCCGGTCTCGAATCAGGGCGGCGGCCTGCCGGACACGGGGGACGTGCCGCCGCCGGAGCCGCCACAGGGCGGCCCCAATGAGCGGGACGGTCACTTCACGCCGGAGACCCCCTTTTCCACCCGGTATTTCGTTCTGCGCTATAAGGACGACGGCACGCTGGTGCTGGCCGACCTGACCAAGATCGCCTCGGTGACAGACGCGGACACGGCGGAGTATCTGACCGCCGCGCTGAAAAACGGCGAGGGCTACGGACGCTGCGGCAGCTACCGCTTCTTCGTGGCCCACACGGGGGACGACCAGAACATGGCCATCTTTCTGGACAGCTACCAGCAGTTCCGCGCCATCCGTCTGCTGCTGCTGTGGTCGCTGCTGGCGGACGTAGGCTGCACGCTGCTGGTGCTGCTGCTGGTGGTGCTGCTGTCCCGCCGGGCCATCGACCCCGTGGTGCGCAGCGCCCAGCAGCAAAAGCAGTTCATCACCGATGCCAGCCACGAGCTGAAGACCCCCATCACCGTCATTGCCACCAGCCTGAAGGTGCTGGAAATGGAGGTGGGGCAGCAGAAGTGGATCGACAAGGCCCAGACCCAGACGGAAAAGCTGACGGAGCTGGTGAACTCGCTGGTGACGCTCAGCCGCATGGACGAGGAGGATTCGCCCCTGAAAATGGAGCCCTTCCCCGTCAGCGACGCGGTGAGCGAAACGGCAGAGTCCTTCCGCGACCTTGCCCTGTCCCGAGGCCACCCGCTGGAGCTGACCGTCCAGCCGGAGCTGACCTATCGGGGCGACGAGTACGCTGTGCGCCAGCTGACGTCCATCCTGCTGGACAACGCCGTGAAATACGCCGCGCCGGAGTCCCCCATCACCCTGACGCTGGAAAAGGGGCGCAAGGGCGTGGTGCTGCGGCAGAGCAACCGCTGCGCCGAGCCGGAGAGCATCGACCCCGCCAAGCTGTTCGACCGCTTCTATCAGGCGGACCCCTCGCGCGGCGCCGGCGGCTTCGGCATCGGCCTGTCCATCGCCCGCAGCATTGCCGAGGGCCACAGGGGAACGATCCGCGCCGCCGTCTCCGGCGATACCATCACGTTTACGGCGGAGCTGAAATAGAAAACCGGCAAAGGAGCGTCAGACATGGAGTTTCAGTATCACATCAGCGAAATGGCGGCGGAGACCGCCGCGGCGGACTTCGTGAAGGAGTTCGTGCAGGTGGAAAAATTTCTATCGGCCTGCCAACAGTGCCCCAATTACAACACCCGCTGGACGTGCCCACCCTTCGATTTCGACCCCATGACCATCTGGAGCGGCTATACCACGCTGCGGCTGTACGCCCGCATCCTGCATGCTGACGGGGCGGATCAGCCTCTGGACGGAGCGCTGGCGGCGCTGAAGCGGGAGAAGCGCCTGTACCGGGAGAAGCTGTACCGATGGGAGCAGGCGGAGCCGGGCAGTCAGATGCTGCTGGCGGGCACCTGCGACCAGTGTGACCGGTGCGAAAAGGCGCAGGGTCGTCCCTGCCGCCAGCCGGAGCACCTGCGCTACTCCATCGAGGCGCTGGGCGGCGATGTGGAGGGCTGCCTGCGGCGGTATTTCCACATGCCCATTCTGTGGGGCAGGGACGGCAAAGCGCCGGAGTATCTGGTGCTGGTAGGCGGCCTGCTGGTAAAGTAAAAAAACGCACGTCCTGACGCAATCGCGTCAGGACGTGCGTTTTTTAGTATGTCATAGGCAAAAGAACCGCTCAGAACTCCGCCTTGAAGGCGGCGGGCAGGGTCACGCCCTCCGGCAGAACGCCCATCACGACGTAGTTGCCGTTCACGGTCACGGCGGAGTTGTTCTTCCACGCGGGCGCGTTTTCCGGATAGGCGGTGTCGTTGGCAGCGTTGTCCACCCGCTGCTGCAAGATGCCCCGGACGGTCTCCGCGTCGGCGCCGTTGGTCACCTCCACCATCACCAGCTCACAGCCGAAGCCCACCACCGGCGGCCAATACACCACCAGCTGCTTCGTCTCCACAGCGGTCAGGCCGGGGTACTGGGCCTCGATGCTGTCGGTATCCTCCTCCGGCATCAGCACAATATCCTCATTGCCGATGGAAGCAATGGCATCCTCCGCCGCTTTCTTCAGGTCGACGGACTGGGCAGGCTGATCCTGCTGGCCGCCGTTTTGCTGGGGCGTCTTGTCGCCGCAGGCGGCCAGCGCCAGCACCGTCATCACTGCCAATAATACGCAAAGCAATTTTTTCATGTTCCATCCTTCCTTTCTTTCGCATGGGCACTTCCCTCAAGCGCCAGCGTAAGTATAGCGCATTTCATCGGAAATGCAACTACTATTTTGACGAAAGCTCCGGGAAAAATGTTCCAGCTTTGTGCGACAAGTTAAAGCAGCCGCCGCAGATTTTCTGCGGCGGCTGCTTTGCTATTTTAGCGATGAGAGAGTGCAGGAAAGAAGCTTATTTGTCGTACATCTCGATGAGCTTCAGCAGGTGCTCGTAGCGGGCCTTGGCCTCGTCCTCGTTGCGCTGGAACAGAACCTCTGCGCGCTCGGGGAACTCGCGGGTCAGGCGGCTGTAGCGGGCCTCGTTCATCAGGAAGTCCTGATAACCGCCGGCAGGAGCCTTGGAGTCCAGCGTGAACTTCTTCTCGCCCTCGGGGTTGTAGCGGAACAGGTTCCAGTAACCGCAGTCCACGGCCTTCTTCATTTCCTTCTGGCAGTTCATCATGCCGCCCTTGATGGAGTGCATCTCGCAGGGGCTGTAGCCGATGATCAGGGACGGGCCGTGATAGGCCTCGGCCTCGGTGATGGCCTTGATGGTCTGCGCGGGGTTGGCGCCCATGGCCACCTGTGCCACGTATACATAGCCGTACTGCATGGCGATCTCGGCCAGGCTCTTCTTCTTCACTTCCTTACCGGCAGCGGCAAACTGTGCCACCTGACCGATGTTGGAAGCCTTGGAGGCCTGTCCGCCGGTGTTGGAGTACACCTCGGTATCAAACACGAAGATGTTCACATCCTGCTTGGAAGCGATGACGTGATCCAGTCCGCCGTAGCCGATATCGTAGGCCCAGCCGTCGCCGCCGAAGATCCACATGGACTTCTTGGCCAGATATTCCTTCTTGCTGAGGATGTCGGCAGCCAGCGTGCAGGCGGCGCAGTCGCACAGCAGAGCGCCCTTGGCCTTCAGCTCGGCAGCGTGCTCAGCGAACTGAGGAACGGCGGCCAGCTCGTCCACGGTGCAGATGCTCTCCTCCAGCGCCTTCACATAGGCCTTGGCAGGCTCGGCGTTGGCGGTGCCGTCGTCCATGGTGTCCAGCCAAGCCTGTGCGGCGGCCTTCAGCTCGGGACGGGCCCACTCGATGGCGATCAGCTCGCGGGTCTTGGCGGCCAGATCCTGGCGGATCTTGTTCTGGCCGGTGTACATGCCCAGACCGTGCTCCGCGTTATCCTCGAACAGGGAGTTGCACCATGCGGGGCCGTGGCCCTCCTTGTTGGTGCAGTAGGGAGAGGTAGCCGCGGGACCGCCCCAGATGGAGGAGCAGCCGGTGGCGTTGGAAACATACATATGATCGCCGAACAGCTGGGTGACGAGACGGGCATAGCTGGTCTCGGCGCAGCCGGCGCAGGAGCCGGAGAACTCCAGCATGGGCTGCTTGAACTGGCTGCCCTTGACGGTGTTGTCCTGCATATCCTTCTTCTCGGCCACGTCTGCCACGCAGTAGTCGAACACATCCTGCTGGGGCAGCTCGCCCTCCTGAGCAACCATGGTCAGGGCATTGACGGGGCAGGCGCCCACGCACACGCCGCAGCCCATGCAGTCCAGCGGGCTGATGGCCATGGTGAACTTGTACACGCCCTTGCCCTTGCCGGCCTTCACGTCCACCAGCTTGGCGGCCTCGGGAGCCTTGGCGGCCTCATCCTCGGTCAGCGCGAAGGGACGGATGGTAGCATGGGGGCAGCAGTAAGCGCACTGGTTGCACTGGATGCACTTGGCAGCGTCCCAGGTGGGAACGGACACGGCCACGCCGCGCTTCTCGTAAGCGGCAGCGCCCAGCTCAAACTGGCCGTCCACATGATCCACAAAGGCGGAAACGGGCAGGCTGTCGCCGTCCATCTTGCCCACGGGCTCCAGGATCTCCTTGACCATCTTCACCAGCTCGGGCTTGCCCTTCAGCTGCTTGGGCTCCTTGGTGTCCACAGCGTTGGCCCACTCGGCGGGAATGTCGATCTTCTTATAGGCGGTGGCGCCCAGATCGATGGCCTTGTAGTTCATATCCACCACGTCCTGCCCCTTCTTCAGGTAGGAAGCCTTGGCCTTCTCCTTCATGTAGGTGATGGCTTCCTCCTCCGGCATGACCTTGGCCAGAGAGAAGAACGCGGACTGGAGGATGGTGTTGTTGCGCTTGCCCATACCGATCTCGATGGCCAGGTCGATGGCGTCGATGGTATACAGCTGGATGTTGTTCTGGGCGATATAGCGCTTGGACGCAGCGTCCATGTGGTGGTTCAGCTCATCGAAGTCCCACTGGCAGTTGATCATATACACGCCGCCGGGCTTGACGTCCTGCACCATCTTGAAGCCCTTGGTCACATAGCTGGGATTGTGGCAGGCCACGAAGTCAGCCTTGTTGATATAGTAGGGGGAACGGATGGGCTTGTCGCCAAAGCGCAGGTGGCTGATGGTGACGCCGCCGGTCTTCTTGGAGTCATACTGGAAGTACGCCTGAACATACTTGTCGGTATGGTCGCCGATGATCTTGATGGAGTTCTTGTTGGCACCAACGGTACCGTCGCCGCCCAGACCCCAGAACTTGCACTCGATGGTGCCCTCTGCCGCGGTGTTGGGGCAGTTGGGATCCTCGGGCAGGGACATGTTGGTCACGTCGTCCACGATGCCGATGGTGAACTGGCGCTTCATCTCAGCCTTGGCCAGCTCGGTGTACACAGCGAACACGGAGGCAGGAGGCGTATCCTTGCTGCCCAGACCGTAACGACCGCCGATGACGGTAATGTCGTTCTTGCCGGCGTTGGCCAGAGCGGTGACCACATCCTGATACAGGGGCTCGCCCTGAGCGCCGGGCTCCTTGGTGCGGTCCAGAACAGCGATCTTCTTGCAGGTGGCGGGGATAGCCTCGATCAGCTTCTCGGGAGCGAAGGGGCGGAACAGGCGAACCTTCACCAGACCCACCTTCTCGCCGTGGGCGTTCAGATAGTCGATGACTTCCTCGGCCACGTCGCAGATGGAGCCCATGGCCACGATCACGCGGTCAGCGTCGGGTGCGCCGTAGTAGTTGAACAGCTGATAGTTGGTGCCCAGCTTGGCGTTGACCTTCTCCATGCACTTCTCCACCACGGCGGGCAGAGCCTCATAGTACTTGTTGCAGGCCTCGCGGTGCTGGAAGAAGATATCGCCGTTCTCGTGGCTGCCGCGCATATGGGGATGCTCGGGGTTCAGCGCATGCTTGCGGAACTCGGCCACAGCGTCCATGTCGCACATATCCTTCAGGTCGGCGTAATCCCAGACGGCGATCTTCTGGATCTCGTGGCTGGTGCGGAAGCCGTCAAAGAAGTTGATGAAGGGAACCTTGCCCTCCAGCGCGGCCAGATGGGCCACGGGGGACAGATCCATGACCTCCTGCACGTTGCCCTCGCACAGCATGGCAAAGCCGGTCTGGCGGCAGGCCATCACGTCGGAGTGGTCGCCGAAGATGTTCAGCGCGTGGGTGGAAACGGTACGGGCGGAAACATGGAACACGCAGGGCAGCTGCTCAGCCGCGATCTTGTACATGTTGGGGATCATCAGCAGCAGGCCCTGGGAGGCGGTGTAGGTGGTGGTCAGAGCGCCGGCGCCCAGAGAACCGTGCACAGCGCCGGCCGCACCGGCTTCGGACTGCATCTCCACGACCTTGACCTGCGTGCCGAAAATATTCTTCAGGCCGTTGGCGCTCCACTGGTCGACGAAGTCAGCCATGGGAGAAGACGGGGTGATGGGGTAGATGGCGGCTACCTCGGAAAACGCATAGCTTACATGCGCGGCAGCGTTATTGCCATCCATGGATTTCATTTTTCTTACCATTTATGAACCTCCTTCATACACTCTCCGCCCCTTTCGGGGCGAAATACTCAGCGTATCAGGATAATATCACAAAAAAACCACCCTGTAAACGGCATTTTTATGAAATTTTCGTAACAGGAAACTAAAAATGCGATTTTGCTGTTAAGAATTCTAACACCCCTTAACAGCGGAACTTATTTTGATAAAACTATTGTCCTTTTATATAAATGTGTGATAAAATAATACGGATATAGAAATTTGGCAGGAAAGGGGAGAGGCGTATGGTGACCACGGTGCGCTCTCTGGGGCTGACCGGCGTCAGCGGCTATGAGGTAACGGTGGAGTGCATGCTCTCCGGCGGGTTACCTGCCTTTGACGTGGTGGGTCTGCCGGACGCGGCGGTAAAGGAAGCGCGGGAGCGAGTGCGGGCTGCGGTGAAAAACTGCGGGGCCCAGTTCCCCGTCAGCCGCATCACGGTGAATCTGGCTCCGGCCCGTCTGCGGAAGGAGGGCACGGTGTACGACCTGCCCATCCTGCTGGGCATCATGGCTGCCTCCGGCGAGGTGCGAACACTGCCGCAGGACGCTGCCTTTCTGGGGGAGCTGAGCCTGACGGGGACGCTGCGTCCCGTCACCGGCGTGCTGCCCATGGCCATGTTTGCCGCCCGTCAGGGAGTGAAGCAGCTGTTCGTCCCCGCCGCCAACGCCGCCGAGGCTACGCTGGCCGACGGCGTTACCGTCTACGGCGTGGAGAATGTCAGCCAGCTGATGGCCCACCTGAAAGGGGAGAGCGCCATTCCGCCCACGCCCCGGTGGGAGCCCTCCGCGCCCCGTACCCCGCTGCCGGACTTTGCCGACGTGATGGGGCAGGAGAACGTGAAGCGGGCGCTGGAGATCGCCGCCGCCGGCGGCCATAACGTGCTGCTGATCGGCTCGCCCGGCTCCGGCAAGTCCATGCTGGCCCGCCGCCTGCCCTCCATATTGCCGGATATGACCCGGCCCGAGGCCCTGCAAACCACGGAAATTTACTCTGTGGCGGGCATGACCGACCCGGCCCACCCGCTGGTGGATACCCGGCCCTTCCGCAGCCCCCACTACACCGCGTCCCCGGTGTCCCTGTCCGGCGGCGGCAGCATTCCCCGTCCCGGCGAGATATCCCTTGCCCACAACGGCATCCTGTTTCTGGACGAGCTGCCGGAGTTTGATAAATCCGCGCTGGAGACGCTGCGCCAGCCCTTGGAGGACGGGCAGGTCACCATCACCCGGGCCACCGGTTCCCTGACGCTGCCCAGCCGCTTCATGCTGGTGTGCGCCATGAACCCCTGCCGCTGCGGCTGGTACGGCCACCCCTCCGGACGGTGCCGGTGTTCCGCCCAGCAGGTGGAGCAGTACATGCGTCGGGTGTCCGGCCCGCTGCTGGACCGCATCGATATGCATATCGAGGTGCCGTCGGTGGAGTACGAGGCCATGCGGCGCAAGGAGCAGCCGGAGACCTCGGCGGCGGTGCGGCAGCGTGTCAACGCCGCCCGCGAGGTGCAGAAGCGCCGCTTCGAGGGCACCGCCGTCACCTGCAACGCCTATATGACCCCCGCCATGATCGGCCAATATTGCCAGCTGGACGCGGCAGGGGAGAAGGTCATGCAGGGCGCGTTCGAGCGGCTGGGCCTCACCGGCCGCAGCCACGACCGCATTCTCCGCATGGCCCGCACCATCGCTGATCTGGACGGCGCAGAGAACATCCAAGTCCAGCATCTGGCGGAAGCCATCCAATACCGGAGCAGTAATTTGTTGAAGTGAGCATTCAAAGCCTCCCCTGTGTAAGGGGAGGTGTCACGGCGTAAGCCGTGACGGAGGGGTTGCCGGATAACGGACAATCCACCAGTCAGCCTTATGGCTGACAGCCCCCTTTACACAAGGGAGCCTTTGACACACCTATATAATGAAGGAGACACCCCATGCACGAGATCATTCTTTGCAAGCTGGGCGAGATCGTCCTGAAAGGACTGAACCGCCACAGCTTTGAGATGAAGCTGATGAGCAACATCCGCCGCCGCACCCAGCGGTACGGCAAGTTCAAAATCCACTCCCGCCAGTCCACCATCTATGTGGAGCCAGTGGAGGAGACCTGCGACCTGAACGCCGCCTACGACGCCTGCAAAAAGGTGTTCGGCATCATCGCCATTGCCCGGGCCGTGCCCTGTGCCAAGGAGAAGGAGGCCATCTTCGCCACCGCCAAAGAGTATCTCGGCCCGGCGCTGCTGGCCGCCAAGTCCTTCAAGGTGGAGAGCAAGCGCTCCGACAAGTCCTTCCCCATGGGCAGCATCCAGCTGAGCCAGTGGGTGGGCGGCGCGCTGCATGACGCCTTCCCCCACCTGACGGTGGACGTTCACACCCCGGAGCTGACGGTGTATCTGGAGGTGCGGGAGGACGCGGCCTATGTCCATGGCCCGGCGGAGGCCGCCGCAGGCGGCCTGCCCATCGGTATGGGCGGCCACGCGGTGAGCCTGCTGTCCGGCGGCATCGACAGTCCCGTGTCCAGCTACATGATCGCCAAGCGTGGTGTGCAGCTGGAGCTGCTGCACTTCGCTTCACCCCCCTATACCAGCGAGCAGGCCCGGGAAAAGGTCCTGCAGCTGGCCCAGGAGCTGACGGTCTGGTGCGGCCGCCTGACGGTGCACGTGGTGCCCTTTACGGAGATTCAGGAGGAGATCCGCCGCAAGTGCCCGGAGGATCACTTCACCCTCATCATGCGCCGGTTCATGATGCGGCTGGGCGACCGGCTGGCTCATGAGCTGGCCTGCAAGGCCATCGTCACCGGCGAAAGTCTGGGTCAGGTGGCCAGCCAGACCATTCAGGCGCTGGTGGTCAGCGACGACGTGGCTACCCTGCCGGTGCTGCGTCCCCTGATCGGCATGGACAAGGAGGAGATCGTCCGTATCGCCCGCCACGTGGGCACGTTTGATACCTCCATCCTGCCCTATGAGGACTGCTGCACCGTGTTCACCCCCCGCCACCCCAAGACCAAGCCCAATCTGGAGGAAGTCCGGGAGTACGAAGCCGCGCTGGATATCGACGCCCTGTGCGACAAGGCGCTGGCAGGCCGCGAGATGATCCGCCTGTACCCCAAGGCGTAAGGAGCGCACCATGAATAAGACATTGGAGCAGCAGGTCATCGCCGCGCTGAAAGCCCACGGCCTGACCCTTGCCACCGCCGAAAGCTGCACCGGCGGACTGACCGCCAAGCGCCTGACGGACGTACCCGGCGCGTCGGCGGTGTTTCTGGGCGGCGTGGTCAGCTATACCAACGGCGTCAAGGAGCGGGTGCTGGGCGTGCCCCATGGGACGCTGGAAGCCTACAGCGCCGTCTCTGATCCGACCGCCCGGGCTATGGCGGAGGGTGTCCGCACCCTGACCGGCGCGGATTTCGGCCTGTCCGTCACCGGTGTGGCCGGGCCGGACAGGGACGACGCCGGGCACGACGTGGGCACAGTGTACGTGGCTCTGTCCACCCGGAACGAGACTGCCGCGCAGCTGCTGCACCTCTCCGGCGACCGCAGCGCCATCCGCGCCGCCGCCGCAGACGAAATGCTCCGCATGCTGCTGGACTACTTAAATTAAAAGGAGATCATACCCATGGCAAAGAACAAGGTCTATTCCCAGATCAACCAATACGCCAACCGCGAGGAGGAGATCCGCAAGGCGAAGGGCAACCCCAACAAGAACAACCACGCCAAGAAGAAAAACAGCAACTACGGCGGTTACAGCACCAGCGCCGGAAGCTACATGGCCCAGAAGCTGGCCGAGCGCGGTAAGCAGCAGGAGCGGGTCAAGCTGCCCATGTGGCTGAACATCACGCTGATCGTCCTGTTCGCCGCCATCGCCGTCACGCTGATCCTACGCTTCACGGTGTATAAAGAGAACCAGCTGATGAACTACATTTCCTCGCTGCTGCTGGGCGTCACCTGCCTTGTGCTGTTCTATACCCGCCGCTTCAAGCACACCAAGAAGGACAGCACGTTCTATACGCTGGTCACCGTTCTGCTGACGGTAATGGGCATCGTCTACACCGCCATGGGCCTGATCGGCATCCTGACCATGTTCGGTATCATCTGAAAAATGCCGGATTTTTCCTTGCTTTTGGTGAAAATGCCATTGACAAACGGAGAAAAAGTGGTTATATTAACAGATATCTCATGGTAAACATGGCACAAACGCGATGAAGGGGACACGCAGCGCCACAGCCTGACGCAAAGAGAGCCGCCGTTTCGGTGCAAGGCGGACGCAGGCATGGCGCGGATATCACCCCGGAGCATCCGGCTGAAAGCATAAGTAGGCACGGACGGAAGCGGGCCGTTATCACCCCGCGCCCACGGATGGTGGGGCTGAGTGGCCGCCTTGCGCGGCAACGAGAGTGGTACCGCAGAGGACGTTTTATCGCGCCTTTGTCTCTTGACGAGACAAAGGCGCTTTTTATTTTTGCATACGAAAATTTTTCACATAGAAAAGGAGAAGCAACATGGAATACAAAAAAACGTTGAACATGCCCAAGAGCGGCTTTCCCATGCGGGCCGGTCTTCCCAAGCGCGAGCCGGACATGCTGAAGCACTGGGAGGAGATCGACCTCTATAACGAGCTGCTGAAGAAGAACGAGGGCAAGCCCCTGTTCTCCCTCCATGACGGCCCTCCGTTCTCCAACGGCGCGCTGCACATGGGTCACGCCCTGAACAAGTCCCTGAAGGACTTCATCACCCGCATGTACGCCATGCGGGGCTATTACACCCCCTATATCCCCGGCTGGGATAACCACGGCATGCCCATCGAGTCCGCCATCATCAAGCAGAACAAGCTGAACCACAAGGCCATGAGCGTGGCGGACTTCCGCACCGCCTGCCACGAGTTCGCCGACCACTATATCGACGTGCAGCGCGAGGGCTTCAAGCGTATGGGCGTTGTGGGCGACTGGGAGCATCCCTACAAGACCATGGATCCCGGCTTTGAGGCGCAGGAGGTTCGCGTGTTCGGCAAGATGTACCAGAACGGCCATATCTACAAGGGCCTGAAGCCCGTCTACTGGTGTCCGCACGACGAGACGGCGCTGGCGGAAGCCGAGATCGAGTATAAGGACGATCCCTGCACCACCGTCTATGTCAAGTTCCCCATGAACGACGATCTGGGCAAGATGGGCCATCTGGATCACAGCAAGCTGTTCTTCGTGATCTGGACGACCACCGTCTGGACGCTGCCCGGCAACCTTGCCATCGCCCTGCATCCGGACGAGAGCTATGTTGTCGTCAAGGCGCCCAACGGCGAAATGTATATCATGGCCGAGGCCCTGACCGATAAGGTCATGAAGATCGGCGGCTTCGACAGCTATGAGATCCTGGAGTCCCACCCCGGCTCCTTCTTCGAGAATATGCTGGCCCAGCATCCCTTCCTGCCCAAGACCTCCCGTCTGGTGCTGGCAGATTACGTCACCATGGACTCCGGTACCGGCTGCGTCCATACCGCGCCCGGCTTCGGCGCCGACGACTATCTGACCTGCAAGCGCTACGGCATGGACATGGTGGTGCCCGTGGACGATCAGGGCAAGCACACCGCTTACGCCGGTAAGTACGAGGGCATGACCACCGACGAATCCAACCCCGTCATCCTTCAGGACATGAAGGACAACGGCTCCCTCTTTGCCAGCGAGGATATCGTCCATAGCTATCCCCACTGCTGGCGCTGCAAGCAGCCCATCATCTTCCGCGCCACGCCCCAGTGGTTCTGCTCCGTGGATTCCTTCAAGGATGACGCCATCGCCGCCTGCGAGGATGTTCGCTGGGTGCCCGGCTGGGGCAAGGATCGCATGCGCTCCATGATTCTGGAGCGTACCGACTGGTGCATCAGCCGCCAGCGCCGCTGGGGTCTGCCCATCCCTGTGTTCTACTGCAAGGATTGCGGCAAGCCCGTCTGCACGCCGGAGAGCATCGAGGCCGTGGCGAACCTGTTCGAGAAGAAGGGCTCCAACGCCTGGTTCGACATGGAGGCCGAGGACATGCTGCCCAGCGGCTTCACCTGCCCCCACTGCGGCAAGTCTACCGGCTTCGACAAGGAGACCGACACGCTGGACGGCTGGTTCGACTCCGGCTCCACCCACTTCGCCGCCATGGAGCGGGATCAGGGCTTCTGGCCCGCCACCATGTATATCGAGGGTCTTGACCAGTATCGCGGCTGGTTCCAGTCCTCTCTGCTGGTGGCCGTCGGCGCGCTGGGCCGCGGCGCTCCCTTCAAGGAGTGCGTCACCCACGGCTGGACAGTGGACGGCGAGGGCAAGGCCATGCACAAGTCTCTGGGCAACGGCATGGATCCTGCCGAGATCTTCGACAAGTACGGCGCAGACCTGCTGCGTCTGTGGGCCGGCAGCGCCGACTATCACGTGGACGTCCGCTGCTCCGACGAGATCTTCAAGCAGCTGAGCCAGAACTACCTGAAGTTCCGCAACACCGCCAAGTTCTGCCTGGACAATCTGGTGGGCTTCGATGCCGACCATCTGGTGCAGCCCGCCGACATGCTGCCGCTGGACAAGTGGGCCGTCACCCGCCTGAACGACCTGATCGCCAAGGTGTTCGCCGCCTATGATAACTATGAGTTCCATGTGGTGTCCCACATGGTCAACGACTTCTGCGTGGTGGATCTCAGCTCCTTCTACTTCGATATCCTGAAGGATCGTCTGTACTGCGACGCCGCCGAGGGTTTGGAGCGCCGCAGCGCCCAGACCGCCCTGTTCCTGCTCCTGGACGCCATGACCCGCCTGTTCGCGCCCATCCTGGCCTTCACCTGCGATGAGATCTGGCTGGCTATGCCCCACCGCAGCAGCGATGATGCCCGTAACGTCCTGTTCAACGAGATGGTGCAGCCCTATACCGAGTACGCACTCTCTGAGGACGAGATGGCCAAGTGGAGCCGCATCGCCGCCCTGCGCAACGCCGTCAACGGCGAGCTGGAGCAGGCCCGTGCCGCCAAGACCATCGGCAAGAGCCTTGAGGCGGAGGTCGACCTGACCGTTCCCGCCGAGGACGCGTTCCTTGCCGAAATGGACGCCGCCATGCTGGCCGATCTGCTGATCGTCTCTCAGGTGCGCGTGGAGGTGGGCAGCGAGCTGACCGTGGCCGTCCGCCCCGCCAACGGCGCCAAGTGCCTGCGCTGCTGGAAGGTACTGCCCACCGTGGGCAGCGACGCCCAGCATCCCGAGCTGTGCCCGCGCTGCGCCGCCGTGGTGAAAAAATTCCCCGATCTGGCGTAACAAATGCAAAAAAGACGTCTGCCACAAGGCAGGCGTCTTTTTTGCAGATAAGAGTGAACAGTGAAAAGATGAGGTATGCCGGCAAAGGCGGCATAATTAGTGGGAATCCGTCTCCTGTCTTGTAAATGAGAAAAACGGATTGCCACGCCAGTGTGAGCACTGGCGTGGCAATGACAATGTAGGGGCGGCCCTTGCGGCCGCCCGCATGATAAAACCGCTGTTTCGGGCGACCGCAAGGGTCGCCCCTACGAAGCTCCGCCACACCTTTTCGCAGGGCGGGGCCAATGTGCCCCGCCGTTACGGTTTATCCCCGGCCCTCCTCTGCCGCATCTTCCGCCGCCTTTTTCCGTTCCGCCAGCGCCGCCAGCACCACCGTCGCCGCGATCACGCCCCACCGCAGTACTGCGAACCACCGTGCGGCGTTTGTGTACGCTGCGCTGATCGCCGGATCGCTGAAGATACCATTCTCCACATACGCCGCCAGCCGGGGCGTTACCACCAGCCAGCGGGGAATTTCGATCAGCAGCGATGCCGCCCAGCCTGCCAGCGCCCAGCGGAAGGCCACAGGCCCCAGCAGTTTTGCGCCATCACCGTGCCGCCGCAGGATGCGCCGTGCCAGAAAATACAGCACCGCCAGCAGCACCAGCATTTCGTCCCAGACCACATGCTCGACGACGTAGTTGAACAGCGTGAAGCCGCTCAGGTCTTTTACCGTGGCCGCCACCCTGTCATACACCGATTGTGAGGGGAAGCACTTCCCCAGCACCATAAACCCCAGTGCCGCCGCCAGCGGAAATAGCATCAAAAGCCGCGTTCGCAGCTCGTCCTTGCCGCACCGGCCCCAGCCGATCCATACCGCCGCCGCGGCTCCCGCCAGCAGCAGCCAAACCCAGACGTAAGGCCGGAACAGCACCGCCGCCAGCAGACACAGTGCCGCCACGGCGTAGCCGATGCGCCAGCGTAGGCCATATCGCTGGGCTAGGTACTGTTCCACCTGCCGTCCGCCGGTGCTTTGCCGCACCGCCTCGCCCGCCAGAATGTCGTCTGCCGTCACGCCGTACAGCTCCGCCAGCGCCGGCAGAATGGCGATATCGGGGAATCCCCCGCCCGTTTCCCTTAATTAAAGATATTGTTGGGTAAAAAAAGAAAGGTCAGTCGATTTTGCCGATGAAGCGGTAGTAGATTTCTACTTCCTGCTCACGGCTTCCATCCTCGCCCTTGACAGCTTCGTGGACGGTTATTTTTTCAATTAGAGTGTTCAGAAGTTCGGCGGTCAGCTCCACAGGGTTGACATACTGTTTCATTAGGGCAATCCACTTTTCAGCATCCGCTGCGGTCTGTACGGCGGCTTCCATCATTTCGTGAAGCTGTCTTATTTTTGTTTCAAGCTCCTTTTGCTCGTTCTGGTACTTCTCGGACAGCATATTGAAGTTATACTCGGTTATGCGTCCGGCAGACCAGTCCTCATACATTTTAGCAAACAGCCCGTCAACCTCGGCTTTACGCTTCTCTGCCTTTTTCAGCTCCGCAGCCTGCTTTTTCTTCGCAGAGTT
>CDZA01056672.1_pt1 | contig 44732 bp, 41 predicted proteins | sample 554881 | NCBI WGS metagenome assembly CDZA01 (sample SAMEA3182082, study PRJEB8094) | gut metagenome | biome: human; feature: gut; material: Stool; isolation source: human stools | place: Canada | collected 2012-12-04
AATTTGTATACTGCTTCTTTGTAAATCCAAATCTTTCACATATTTCTCTTCCTGTATATCCTTCTTGCTTCAATCGTATTATTTCTTCTGTATAGTCGCTGATATGTCGATAGCTTCTTGGCATAAAAAATCCTCCTATGATACTTTCTTCCATTGTATCATAGGAGGCCTCTTTTTTCTATTGTCCGTTTTTACTGGACTTGTTCACAGATGTGCCGATCCTTTCGCTTTGTTAAATTACGCACCCTCCGCGCTTTTACGGAGAGTGCTGTATTTTATTTTCAGCTTCTCAGCCACTCAAGAGCCGCTTCAAGAGGGGAGTCGGTGGCGACATCCGGCTCGATAGAAGTCTCTTTGAATATCTCGCCCGTGCGTGCCTTGTCAAACGCGACGGTCAGATACATCTGCGCGCCGTCATACATGTTGTAGAGCATATTGACGCTCGTGTAGCCAGCGGTCGGTGCGCCGAAAGTCCTTGTGTTTTCGAGTCCTCTGAAGCAGAGCGTCAGAGCTTCGCCCGAGCTCGCAGTCATGTCGTCGGTAAGTATCGCAACGGGTACATTCAGCTTCTCTTCGGGATAGAGGCTCCTGCCGCCCGTGCCCGCATTGCTGACAACGCCGTTTTTGAGCGTGACTGGGATATCGTAGCTGCGGTAGTGATAATAAACCAATTCGCCGTCTGGCAGCAGCGACGAGACAGCCGTCGCCATCGGACCCATGTCACCGCCGGTGTTGCCGCGCAGGTCGAGCACAACGCCCTTTATTTTATCGCGGTTCTCGTGAATGAAGTCCTCCGCGACTTTTGCGTATTTCTGTCCCGCTTCGGCTGTGCCGAGGAAATCTTCGGCTGTGACGAGGAAATCGGGGAGTTTTATTATTGCAATATCGCCGTCGAGCGAAACGGTGGGCAGAACCTCGTCATAGCTCTCGGTTATGTCCTGCGATTCCGATTTTGTCATGAGCATTGAGTGCTTGCCGCCGCAAACCGAAAGAGCCTTTTTAATCGCGGGGTATGTGTCCTCATAGCTCTCGGCGTTTTCTATCATCTTGAGACATTCTTCGTAAGTGCTTTTCCACTCGTCGCTTCCCGAATATATCCCGCTTTTGCCTATGGTTGCAAGAGCGTCCTTGCCGTAGCGCTCTGCCGACGGCGGGACGAGATAAAATCCGAATGTCGGTCCGTATTTCATAACGACAGCCAACGCCGCAGCGATAATGATTATGAGCGGTGTGCATATTCCGAGCGCGATGCGCAGCTTCTTATTTTTGCTTTTGGTTCTCATAAAAACTCCTCCTGTCGATAATGATTATATCAAAAGAGTGGGTCGTTCTCAATAACAAAGCCTTACATTGTGCGCCTGAGTTCTTACATTTATGTAAGATTCGGCGGCGAAAAAAGTTGAAAAAACTATAAATTGGGTCTTTACAACCGATAAACAATATGATATAGTATTCACAGCAAAAAATCTTTAAGAGCGGTACAGAGATGCCGACAAGATGGTCATATTCAGTGCGGATAGGGTATATCTGCGTGTTTTTGTGCGATTTTGTCGGTGTGGCAGGATCGTATTTTTTTATGCTTCGGGGTGAGTAAATGGAGTTCAAGGCCTATATCATGGACAGCGCGGCGGTCAACCGTGCGCTCGCGCGGATATCGCACGAGATAATCGAGCGAAACGGCGATTCGGATGAGATATGCCTTGTCGGCATAATGAGAAGAGGCGCGCCGCTTGCGGATATTCTCGCCTCAAAGATCGAGAGCCTCGGCGTGAAGACGCAGAAAGGCTATCTCGACATCACGCTCTACAGGGACGACCTGAGCGAGAGCGCGAGTCAGCCGACGGTGAACTCCGGCAAGCTTGATTTTTCCGTTGAGGGCAAGACGGTCGTCATGGTCGACGATGTGCTCTACACCGGCAGAACGGCGCGCGCCGCGATGGATGCGATAATCTCCCTCGGCCGCCCGGCGAAGATACAGTTTGCAACGCTTGTTGACAGGGGACACAGGGAGCTCCCGATAGTCGCCGACTATGTCGGCAAGAACGTGCCGACCTCGCGCGGCGAAGTGGTCGTTGTGAAGATCCCGCCGTTCGACGATGAGACAAGCGTCTCAATATACAGCAAATAAGACTTTGACGCAGAAGCGGTTCACCGGGACTGTGTTGAGTATAGACAGGCAAAATTTGAGGAGGTCAATAGTATGAAATTGATTTACGGTATCAAAGACAAGCCGAAGTTCGGCAAGCTTATCGTCTTTGCGTTCCAGCAGCTGCTCGCGATTATGGCAGCGACCATCGCAGTTCCCATGATAACTTCGGGTGTTTATAACTGCGGCGAAGTGCAGATGAGCACTGTCGCGGCGCTCTTCGGCGCAGGCGCAGGCACCCTTGTATATGTTCTCTTCACGAAGGCAAAGAGCCCCGTTTTCCTCGGTTCTTCTTTCGCTTTCCTCGGCTCGATGGCAGCCGCTTTCGCAGGCGCGACCACCGTTGCGCTCGGCTATCTCGGACTGATTCTCGGCGCTGTGTTCGCGGGTCTTGTCTATGTTGTTATAGCAATAGCTGTCAAGATTTCCGGTGTCGGCTGGATAAATAAGCTCATGCCCGCCGCCGTTATCGGACCCACCGTCGCTATAATCGGACTTTCGCTCGCAGGAAACGCTATCGGCGATCTCCAGAAAGGCTCCTATGCAGTCAACGGCGAGCCGACCGCAAGCGTCTATGTCGCTATCATCTGCGGTCTCGTCACTCTCTTCGTGACAATGTTCTGCTCCGTCTTCGGCAAGAAGATGGTCAAGCTCATCCCGTTCATCATCGGCATCCTCTCCGGCTACGCTGTTGCGGCTATCTTCACCGTTATCGGCATCAAGACCGGAAACGACGCTCTTAGAGTTATCGACTTCAGCGGCTTCACTGCACTCGTTGCTGACGGAGTGGGAGTCAAAACCTTTGTTTCAATACCCGACTTCACCTTCCTCAAGGCTTTCGGCGCCTTCGGCGAGCTCAGCGGTTCTTACATAGCGGCTGTTGCAGTGGCTTATGTCCCCGTTGCATTCGTTGTCTTCGCAGAGCACATCGCTGACCACAAGAACATCTCTTCCATAGTTGAAACTGACCTCCTTGTTGAGCCCGGTCTCCACAGAACCCTGCTCGGCGACGGTATCGGCTCGATGGTAGGCGCTGTCTTCGGCGGCGCACCGAACACCACTTACGGCGAGTCCATAGCCTGCGTGGCTATCTCCGGCAACGCTTCCGTTGCGACTATCGTTTGCACGGCAGTCCTCGCGATAATCATCGCGTTCCTTTCGCCCTTCGCAACTTTCCTCGCTTCGATTCCCTCCTGTGTCATGGGCGGCGTGTGCATCTCGCTCTACGGCTTCATCGCAGTCAGCGGTCTGAAGATGATCCAGAAAGTTGACCTCGAAGATAACAGAAACCTCTTCGTTGTCTCCGTTATTCTTATCGCCGGTATCGGCGGCCTGACCGTCTCCTTCGGCAAGGTCACGATAACCTCCATCGCCTGCGCACTCATCCTCGGCATCCTGACGAATGTTGTGCTCGGCAACAGAGAGAAGAACAAAAAGGCTGAATAAGCCGATATAAAACAGAATCGGGCGGTACAGATTGGCTCTGTGCCGCCCGTTTTTTTGCTCTTCGCCGCAGGAAAATGTCCATATTGCGAAGCTTTGAACTAAACAAATATACATCGTGCATCATTATAATAGAGCACGCGAAACGGAAAATCAACCGTTATAAAGCGCCCGTCGTTCGTCAAATTGTACAGCTTTCGAGGTCAATTTTTGTGACAACGGACAGGGACTTTTATGGTATAATTATATAATCAAAAAGGGGTTCGATATCTTTAGCGGAGGAATATATGCTTTATAAAAAGAATTATCTCAGCACCCTGTCCGATGAGCTGTTTCGCTCCCCGACGAGCGAATACCGAGCTGCGCCGTTCTGGGCGTGGAACTGCAGGCTCGAAGAGGACGAGCTTCTGCGGCAGATAGAAATTTTTCATGAGATGGGCTTCGGCGGATTTCATATGCATGTCAGAACCGGCATGGATACGGAATATCTGAGCGACGAGTTCATGCAACTCATCCGCTCCTGCACCGACAAGGCGAAGAGCGAAAAAATGCTCGCGTGGCTCTATGACGAGGACAGATGGCCCTCCGGCGCCGCCGGCGGAATAGTAACAAAAGATAAGCATTTCCGCGCGCGCCACCTGCTTTTTACCGTCAGACCCTATGACGGCTCTGCGGGCTTCACGGATGACTCCACATCGCGCGGAGTGCGCTCCGAGGACGGCGAGCTGCTTGCCTGCTACGACATAGTGCTCGATTCCGACGGATATTTGAAGAGCTACAAGCGCATCGGTGAGAACGACCCTGCCGAGGGGACGAAGTGGTACGCCTATCTTGAAATAAGCGGCGCGAACCCGTGGTATAACGGTCAGGCTTATCTCAACACGCTCGACAAAAAGGCGGTCGAACGCTTCGTTGAGGTCACTCACGAGCGGTACAAAGAGGTCGTCGGCGACGAGTTCGATGAAACTGTCCCCGCGATTTTCACCGACGAGCCGCAGTTCACGCGCAAGACGCTCATGGACAACTCGACCGACACGGACGACCTCATCATGCCGTGGACGGACGATTTTGCAAAGACATATTCAGATACATATTCTCAGGATATAATGGAGTTCCTGCCGGAGATATTCTGGGATCTGCCGGACGGAAAGGTTTCCGCCGCCCGTTACCGCTATCACGATCATATTGCGGAGCGGTTCTCTTCGGCGTTCGCCGACACAGTCGGCGGCTGGTGCCGCGAAAACGGCATCGCGCTGACCGGTCATATGATGGACGAGCCGACGCTCGAAAGCCAGACGGGTGCGCTCGGTGAAGCGATGCGCTCATACCGCTCGTTCGGGCTGCCCGGCATTGATATGCTCTGCTCGTGGAAGGAATACACGACCGCGAAGCAGGCTCAGTCCGCCGCGCATCAGTTCGGCTATGAGGGTGTGCTCTCCGAGCTCTACGGCGTCACCGACTGGGATTTTGACTTCAGAGGACACAAACTCAACGGCGACTGGCAGGCGGCTCTCGGCGCCACTGTACGCGTGCCGCACCTGTCGTGGGTCTCCATGGCAGGCGAGGCGAAGCGAGACTATCCCGCCTCGATAAACTATCAGTCCCCGTGGTACAAAAAATATTCCTGCGTTGAGGATCACTTCGCGCGAGTCAACACGGCGATGACCCGCGGTGTGCCGATTGTAAAGGTCGGCGTTATCCACCCGGTAGAGAGCTTTTGGCTTCACTGGGGACCCAACGACAAATCGGGACTCTTCCGCGAGGAGCTGGACAAAAATTTCCAAGAGCTCACTAAGTGGCTCATCTTCGGCAGCATAGACTTTGATTTTATCAGCGAGTCGCTCCTGCCCGAACTCTGCCCGCAGGCGGATGCTCCGCTTAGAGTCGGCGAGATGAAGTACGACGTGATAGTCGTGCCCGGATGCGAGACGCTCCGCTCGTCAACGCTCGACAGGCTCGAAAAATTCCGCGAGGACGGCGGCAGGGTAATATTCCTCGGCGAAGCCCCGACTCTCGAGGACGCACAGCCGTCCGACAGGGGAGAGAGGCTCTTCAAAAACAGCGAGCACATACCCTATCAGCGCGCGTCGCTTCTGACTGCGCTCGACGCGTCAAGAACCGTCTGCATCCGCGATGACGACGGCTATCTTTCGGATGGGCTGATATATCAGCTGCGCGAGGATACCGACAGCCTGTGGCTCTTTGTCGCGCACGCCGTGGAGCCGTATGACTGCAACATAACGAATTTCAATGATATAAAAATAACCGTAAAGGGCGAATATTCGCCCGTGATATACGACACCTTGAGCGGCGAGATAAAGCCAGCGGAGTTCGATTATCTCAACGGCAACACCGTGATAAGCGCACGGCTCTATGAATACGACAGCCTGCTGCTCAGACTCTATGACGGCTGCTCCGAGGGTCAGTATACTGAGCCGGAGGAGCGCGAGGACAAGAAAATTACAGTTCCATGCGAGACGGAATATGAGCTCGACGAGCCGAATGTCATGCTTCTTGACATGGCGCGTTTTGCGCTTGACGGCGATGAGCTGAGCGGCGAAGAAGAGGAACTTCTCAGAGCTGATAATATCTGCCGCGAAAAGCTCGGATTCCCGCTTCGAAGCGGCGCGGTGATGCAGCCGTGGGTCATTCACGAGCCCGTGCCCGAGCATAAAATCAAGCTCAGATTCACTATAGACAGCGCGCTCGCGCTCGACGGAGTGTCACTCGCCCTTGAGGACGCGGAGAAAGCGGAGATAACGCTAAACGGTCAGGCGGTTGACAACACCGTGACCGGCTGGTATGTTGACAAATCGATAAAGACCGTTGAACTGCCGAAGATAGAGCAGGGAGAGAATATACTCGATATCGTCCTCCCGTTCGGCAAGCGCACGAATGTCGAATGGTGCTATCTGCTCGGCGACTTCGGAGTTGAGGTGCGCGGCAGGCTCAAAAAGCTTATAAAGCGCCCGGATAAGCTCGCATTCGGCAGCATAGTCAATCAGGGCTTGCCGTTCTACGGCGGCTGTGTGACCTACCGCTTCGGCGTCGACTGCCCCGGCGGGGATATCCGCCTCACCGTCCCGCACTACGACGGAGCGCTGACGGAGATATTCGTTGACGGCGTTCACGCGGGGGAGATAATCTTCCCGCCGTATGAGCTGGAGCTTAAAGAGCTTTCGGCAGGCAGGCATGAGATAGAGGTGAAGCTCTATACAAACCGCAGAAATGCGTTCGGCACAGTTCATCTTTATGATAAAAAGTGCCACTGTATAGGTCCCGATGCGTGGCGCACAAGCGGCTGCCAATGGAGCTATGAATATGTTCTTCGCAACGTAGGCGTGGAATCCGCGCCTGTAATATACAGCTTGAAAAAATAAAAATAAAGGAGCAACAAACGATGAAAAAAGCACTCAAATCGATTCTCGCAGTCGTTCTGGCACTGACGATGATTATGTCGTGCTCTTTCGCCGCCACTGCAAGCGCAGCGAGCGCGAATGCCGCACCGACTGACGTCTCGGTCTCGGAAATTCCGCAGATTATCGCGGGACTTGTGAAAATCGGCATTGAAGTCGCCAAGAAAGCCTATGAGTACTACGACAAGTATGTCCCGGATTCGGTAAAGGACTTCAATTCTACCGTTGCCAAGGACGCTGCCGGCGCGGTCAAGAATCTGGCAAAAATCGAACCGCTCAAGGTTTTGATAGGCGGCAAGGAGTACGATGTGAGCACCCCGTGGGGACTCATCATGGCGCTTGCAAAGATGGAGACGGATAAAGAGAAGACAAGTATTCTCATGACCTATCTCGACTGCATCTTCACAAAGATAATCAGCTTCATTGCGGACATGGTTCCGCTGCCGAGGGGACTTACCAAGCTTGAGGACTATAAGCCCGAGAGTGAGAACTTCTACAAGGGCAGCAAGGAATTTGTCAGCAAGGCTTCTAAGGACGCGAAGTGGCAGCTCGGCTACAGCCAGGCGAGCCTCGTCCCCGACGATGTTCTCAACGGACATTATTATCTTGCGGGCTACCTGCTTCAGAACTTCCCGTCGAACACTGTTGAGACCGTGCTCGATGACATGAAGGTTCGCACCGTTGTTGTTGACGACGGACGCGGCAAGGTCGTTTTCTCGACCATCGAGTGCATCGGCATCGCGAGCGAGGATATCAAGCAGATCCGCGACCGCGTTGCAAAAGAGCTCAAAGACGAAAACATAATCTCTGTCAATGTCTTTGCGACCCATTGCCACAGCTGCATCGACACGCAGGGTCTCTGGAATCCCTTCTTCGTCAAGCTTGCGAAAAACATCGGCGTCACCTATAGCGGTAAGGGCGAGTATTCCTCCGGCACCGACCCGAAGTATATGGAATTCCTCTTCGACAAGACCACCGATACTATCGTTGAGGCCTGCAAGAACATGAAGTCCGGCGAGATGTATGAGGCTACCCTCGACCACCTCGGCGAGGACTACATCAACGACAAGCGCGGCGTGTTCGACGCTGTCGACAATCTCACAAGACTCCGCTTCGTCCCCGACGACGGCAGCACCGAGACCTATATAGTCAACATGTCCGCTCATCCCTATATCACCGGTCTCAAGACCAGCAAGAGCAGCGGCAAGGAGCTCTCCGCAGACTACACCTACTACATGGAGCAGATAATCAGCAGCGCGGAGAACAACAACACGAACTTCATGTTTATCAACGGCGCTCTGTGCGGCATCTATTCCGCCCGCGGAGTCACCAACGACGGCGTTGACACCGTCCGCAGAAGCGAAGAGGCTACCCGCTACGGCAACGAGCTCGGCAGAATGGTAGTTGCTCTAACCATGACCAAGGATGAAATCATGCGCGCGGGCGACTGGCTCACGAACGACAAGTTCTATGCCGATGCCGCCGAGGCGATAAAGAACAACACCGAGCTTACCGACGAAGAGAAGCAGAAGAAGCTCGACGCGATAACCGTTTGGTACGAGAACTGGGAGCCCGTCAAAGAGACGAGAGTTGAGCCCATACTCAACATCAGACACAAGGAAGTCTTGGTCGAGATAAGCAATCCCGTTATCGAGGCTGTCGGCAAGGCGAGACTCGTCGGCAACAAGATATATTACGATAAGAACGAGACTCTCTATACCACAACGGAGATAGGCTATCTTGAGATAGGCAAGAACATTAAAATTGCTCTTATGCCCGGCGAAGTATCGCCCGAGCTTATCGACGGAAAAGGCGCCTGCCTTGCCGAGAACGCTTACAGCGGCAAGGACTTCGGCTATCCGTCGCTCAACAGCATCGTCAGCGACTATGCGGGCAAGAATGTTGAGCTCTATGTATTCGGCGAGGCTAACGATGCCTGCGGATATGTCGTGCCCGACAATGACTACTGCATGATCTTCTTCGACGGTTCCGACCTGCTCGGTGACCACTATCAGGAGACCATCTCCTTCGGCAGAACGGTTGCTTCGACCCTCGTCAAGGCTTATGCCGAGATGATGAAGGATCTCAAAGCCGGAAAATAAAATGAACAAAAGCCGGGGCTTTCAGCTCCGGCTTAGTTTATTGACAGCTTGCGGACTGCGATTTTGATGTAGATATAAAAAGACCGCCTGAATTTCAGGCGGTCTTTTATACTATACTTTTTTACTTTACTTCTTCTGCGGTGCGGAAGCCTTTCTTGACGAGGAGGTTGTTTATTCTGTCCTTCGGGTCGAGAAGCTTGCTGACCGAGGTGTCGTGGTTCAAAGTGTCGATAACATAGGAGATGTACTTCGACAGATCAACTTCGACATACCACTCGCGCTGCTTGAGCTCGGGGGTTCTGTAGATGAGGTTGGTGGTGAACACCTTGTTGATAAGGCCGCTTTCGTATGCCTTGTCGAAAGCCTCAAGTCCGTTGCAGAACAGGCCGAAGCAGGTGCAGACGAAGATTCTTCTCGCCTTGAGCTCCTTGAGCTTCGTTGCAACTTCGATCATTGACTCGCCGGAGGAGATCATGTCGTCAACAATGACAACATCCTTGCCCTCAACATTGTCGCCGAGGAACTCGTGAGCGATTATCGGGTTTCTGCCGTCAACAACGACCGAATAGTCGCGTCTCTTGTAAAACATACCGAGGTCAACGCCGAGGACGGTCGAATAATAGATGCAGCGACCCATGCCGCCCTCATCGGGGGAAATTATCATCAGATGATCGTTGTCGATCTTGAGATCGGGAACATTCTTGACGAGCGCCTTTATCATCTGGTAAGCAGGCTGAATGTTTTCAAAGCCGTGGTTCGGGATAGCGTTCTGAACTCGTGCGTCGTGCGCGTCAAAGGTGATGAGGTTGTCCACTCCGAGAGTGCTCAGCTCCTGAAGAGCCATGGCGCAGTCAAGGGATTCTCTGCTTGAACGCTTGTGCTGTCTTCCTTCGTAGAGCATGGGCATGATGACGGTGATGCGTCTTGCCTTGCCGCCGATCGCGCTGATGGCGCGTTTGAGGTTCGCGTAGTGATCGTCGGGGCTCATCATATTGTCCTTGCCGTACATCTTATAGGTCAGACCGTAGTTGAACATATCGCAGACGATGAAGATATCGTAGCCGCGAACGGACTGCTGGATGTGGCACTTCGATTCGCCCGAACCGAAACGCGGGAATGCCGCCTTGATGAGGTAGGAGTCGCGCTGATAGCCCGAGAACGCGATGGTTGTTTTGTGCTCGCTCTCGCGGATCTCGCGCCATGTTTTGAGATAGGCGTCGATCTTTGCGGCAAGCTCCTCACAGCCGGGCAGTGCGATGAGCGCAAGCGGTCCTACAGGAATAGTTGAAAAATCCGGTGCAGTTAAAGCTTCTGACATAATAATTCCCTCCGCAGATTAAATTGTCTTTTTTGCCTTCATCTAACATTATATAATAAAAAACGCCCGATTGATAGTCAAAAAGAACTTTTTCAAAAAAATCTGCCGCAGACAATTGGGCGTTTTTTGTTAATTATGACAATTTTAAAACTTATGAGTTAGATACATGGACATCAAGCTGGTTGAACGGGATGTTGATTCCGTTTTCGTCGAAGGCTGTTTTGACATCCTCCTGCAGTTTGTAGTAGACGGTCAGATAATCGGAAGATGAGCACCACGCCATGAGCAGAAGGTCGATGCTGCTCGCCGACTGCTGCTTGACGACGACTTCCGGCTCGGGATTTTTATAGATGAGTTCGTTCTTGAGCGCCTGCGCGCGGAGCACCTGCTTTGCGAGGGCTATGTCGTCGGAGTAGGAGACGGAGAAGGTCATGTCGAGTCTGCGGCGCCCTTCGGCGTTGTAGTTAATAATATTGTTGCTCGTGATGTGCGAATTCGGGACTATAACGCGCTTGTTGTCAGCGGTCGTAAACACCGTGTACATCAGCTTTATCTCGTGAACCCGTCCGCTTATGTTCTCAAGTTCGACGAAGTCGCCGCTTTTAAAAGGCTTGTTGACGAGTATCTGTATGCCGCTGGCAAACTGGGCGATGCTGTTTTGCAGACCCATGCCGGCGGTCAGTCCCGCCGCGCCGAGGGCGGCGATGAATGAGTTCAGATTGAAGCCGAGAGTCGAGAGCGCGGAGAGTATGACCGCAAATCTCAGCAGCCAGACTACGATGCTGCGCAGAAACGAGTGGATGGATGCGTCAACGCCCTTTCGCGTCAGACCTTTTATCAGCAGTTTGCCGATAAGCGAGCTGACCCAGAAGCCGAGCGCGATTATTATCACAGCCCCGGCGAGCTTTGGCAGCGCGTCGACGAGCTTAGACATAAATGTTTCAAGATCGAATGCCGAGAGTTTTTCCGTCATATCTTTTTCCTCCGTTTTGGGTATGCCTCATTATACCAAATGCGCCCCGAGTTTACAACCTTTTGGACAAATGCGCCCGAATGTGCAACTTTGCGACAGCGGGCGAATGTTGGGTATTTAATCGCGTTTTGCAGTGTGATAAAATAACCGGTAAGATGCGGACATATAGATATAAGCATTATAGATAAAATATTTGTGCTTTCTGTTCATTTTTCGGTCATAATTTTGTGGTAAAATAACAGAAAATGCGGCGGAAAAATATTCTTTATATATGTTCGCCGATGAAAGGAGCGTGTTTCTATGGCGTCCGAGATGCTTTCAAAGGTGCTCGATGCCGAAAATTCGGACAAAGAGGCGCAGAAAGCGGCGCACGAACAGGCGCAGAAAACCGTCGACGCGGCGGTCGAAGCGGGCGAGGGCGCAGTTGCAAGAAAGAAGGCTGAGGCCGCAAAGAAAGCGGAAGAAATCATCGCGGGTGCGCGCGAACAGGCGCGTGCAAACGAGGAGAAAGCCGAAAAGGCGGCAGGGGAGCGCAAGCGCGAAGTGCTTGCGGCTGCCGAAGCGCACAGAGCCGAGGCAATCAGAGCGGTTATGGAGACGGTGATCTGATGAAACGGCTCAGAAATTACAGAAAAGTCAGGAGGTGTCAGGTTGGCAAAGCTTAAAATGAAGTGCATCGAGCTGCTCGCTCCGCTTGAACAGAGCAAGGAGATAATCGACTGCCTTCAGCGTATGGGTACTGTCGAGCTGACCGACTGCGAAGAGAGCGAATCGCTCTGCAAGCTGTCAACGGGCGTCACCGTTTCGACCTTTGAACGGTACCTCGCGGCGGCGGAGAGCGCGCAGAAAACGCTCGACAAATATGCTCCGCAGAAAAAGGGACTGATGCAGAGCCTCATGTCGTCGTTCGGCGGCAGAAAGGAGCTCGAGGTTTCGGAGTATCTTAAAAAAGCCGATGAGGCGGACGAAATACTCCGCGAGTGCTACAGGATAAACTCGCTCGAAGCGGATATGCGCGAATATGCGGCGGACAATGTCCGGTGCCGCACCGCGATGGACGCACTCGAGCCGTGGCTGAGCCTCGATATCCCGATGAAATGCAAGGGCACGGATTCGTCTGCGATGTTTATCGGCTCATTCCCGGTGCAGTATGACGCGCAGTCGCTTCTCGAAGCGATAGCGGCGGCAGCGCCGGAGATAAACGAAGTCGACGCGCAGATAATCTCGGCGAACAGCGAGCGCACTTGCGCGGTTGTGATGTGCCACAAGGAGTGCGAGAAAGAGATATTCGAAGCGCTGAGAACGCTCAATTTCGCTTATCCGTCCGACCCGACGAAGCATCCGCCGCGCGTGAGATATGAGCGGCTTCAAAAGCAGATCGAGCAGAACGAAAAAGATTCCGAAACGGCGCGAGCCGAAATAGTGAAGCTTGCGGGCTGCTACGATGATATCAGCTTCGTCATTGATTATTTCACGATAAAGAAAGAAAAATACGCGGCTCTTGAGCGCATAGCCATGACGAACCGCATCTTCGTCCTCACGGGATATATCCCCGAGAAGCGGGCTGCAAAAGTTATTGACGCGCTCGAAAAGAAATACACGGTCGCTATCGAAATTACCGACCCGGACGCAGATGCCGATGTGCCGGTGCTGCTCGAAAACAACGCCTTTGTCGCGCCCGTCGAGCCGATAACCGAAATGTATTCGATGCCAAACCGCGACGATGTCGACCCGAACCCCGTTATGGCGTTCTTCTACTATGTCTTCTTCGGCATCATGCTCTCGGACGCGGGCTACGGAGTGATAATGGTCATCGCCATGCTCATAGCCAAGGCGAAGCTCAAGCTCGAGCCCAAGATGAAAAAGACGGTCAATATGTTCCTCTATTGCGGAATCTCGACCGTGTTCTGGGGCACGATGTTCGGCAGCTGGTTTGGCGACGCGCCGCAGGTCATAGCGCGTGAGTTCTTCGGCAAGGAGATAGCGTCGACGGCGGTCTGGTTCGAGCCGGTCAACGACCCGATGAAGCTGCTGCTCTATTCGTTCCTGTTCGGTATAATCCACCTGTTCGCGGGTCTTGCAGTCAGGTTCTATATGCTCTGGAAGGACGGCAAGAAGCTTGACGCATTCTGCGATGTCATTCCCGTCTATCTGCTTGTAGCGGGTATCGCACCGCTGGGCGCAGGAATCATAATCGACGTGCCGCAGACGCTGACGACAATAGGAAAATATGTCGCCCTTGTCGGCGCGGTGCTGACCGTTCTGACGAGCGGGCGGAGCGCCAAAAATATTATCGGCAAGCTCGGCGGCGGGCTCTACGGGCTGTATAACACGGCGTCCGGATATCTCGGAGATATCCTATCCTATTCGCGCCTGCTGGCGCTCGGACTTTCGACCGGTGTTATAGCGACGGTTATTAACCTGCTCGGCACAATGCCCGGCAATAAAGTCGCAAAGCTTATATTGTTTATTATAGTATTCCTGCTCGGACATACGGCGAACATCGCGATAAATCTTATCGGCACATATGTCCACACGAACAGGCTTCAGTATGTTGAATTCTTCTCAAAATTTTATGAGGGCGGAGGGCGCTCCTTCACCCCCTTAAAAGCAGATACAAAACATTTCAGATTCAAGGAGGAAATACAGTAATGTCTATTTTTTCAAGTCTCGGAACATCAATAGCCGTCCTCGGCGCCGCTCTTGCGGCTATCCTCTCCGGTATGGGCTCCGCAAAGGGAGTCGGCCTTGTCGGTCAGGCTGGAGCGGGCGTTATCACAGAAGACCCCACGAAGTTCGGTAAAGTGCTTATCCTTCAGATCCTTCCCGGTACTCAGGGACTCTACGGCTTCCTTACAGCTTTCCTTGCGCTCAACAGAATGGGCGTTATCGGCAGCGGCTTCGAGCCTCTCTCGATAGAAAAAGGTCTTATGATGTTTGCGGCCTGCATGCCCATTGCGATAGTCGGTTATTTCTCCGCAATAGCTCAGGGCAAGACTGCGGCGGCAGGCGTCAGCATAATAGCCAAGAAGCCCGACCAGAACGGTAAGGCTATAACCATGGCGGCAATGGTCGAGACCTACGCCGTTATCGCCCTGCTCGTCTCGATCCTTTCGATCTTCAGCATCAGCGGACTCAATATCTGATGACCGAAAAATCGGCGCGTATGCGCCGGCGAAAGGGATGAAATGATGAGCGGACTTGACAGAATAATTGAAAAAATAAATGCCGATTCTTTGGCGAGCTGCCGCGAGATTGCGGATCAGGCGCAGAAAAAGGCGCAGGATATCGCGGAGGACGCGAACGCGCACGCCGAAAAGGCTTATTCCGATATTATAGCGGACGCTGAGAAAAAGGCACAGTCGATATTAAATATGTCCGAAGCGAATATAAGCGGCATTGCCCGCAGAGCTGAGCTCTCAGCTAAAGTCGAGGCGGTCGACGCGGCGATAGAGGCGGCTTATGACGCGATGTGCAATATGGGCGCGGACGATTATTTCGCGGCGCTCGAAAAGCTCGCCGTCAGAAACGCCTGCAAGGGCGAGGGGGAGCTGAAGCTCTCGAAAGCCGACTTTGACCGCGTGCCGTCGGGATTTATTGAAAGAATAAACGCCGAATTGAAAGACGGTTCGGTGAAGCTCGCGGCGCAGGGCGCGGATATCGAAAACGGATTTATCCTCGTCTACGGCGATATTGAGATAAACTGCACCTTCAGAGCGCTCATAAACGAGCAGAAGGACACCATCCGCGAAAAAGTCTGCGGCGTGATATTTTAAACGGCGGTGAAAAATATGCATGAAAATGAATATGCCTACGCCGTAGCGCGAATCAGAGCGAACGAAGTGAATCTGCTCACTCCCGCCGAGACTGAACAGCTGATATCAGCTGAGAGCTATGAGGCGGCGCTGAGACTGCTCGGCGACAAGGGCTGGTATACCGACGGCGTCGGTCACGACTACGCGCCGATGCTCGAAGAGCATGTGAACGCCGCGTGGCAGCTGCTCAAAGAGAGCGCGCCGGACGCTTCACTTCTCGATGCGCTCGTGATAAACAACGATTTCTTCAATCTCAAAGCGGCGCTCAAGGCGAAGTTCTCCGACCTCGACCCGTCCGACTATGTTGTAAAACCGAGCGTGTGGGATCCGGCGGAGATAATCGGCTGCGTCGAGCGAAACGAGCTCGACTCCCTGCCCGAGTGCATGAGGGACTGCGCGCAGGCGGCTTATGATGCGATAGTTAAGCTCGAGAGCGGCAGACTTGCGGACACCGCGATAGACACGGCGGCGCTGAAAACAAGAAAGCAGTTCGCCGAAAAGAGCGGAAGCAGTCTTTTGATGAAAGAGGTCGAGCTCTCGTGCGCTGCCGCCGATATAAAAACGGCGCTGCGCTGCGCTTCGGCAGGCAGAACGGCTCAATATATCAAAAATGCGCTGTGCCCGTGCGAAAGCCTTAATTCAGACGAGCTGATCCACGCGGCGTTCGAGGGTGTTGACGCAGTCGCGGATATGCTCGCGAACACTGAACTGGGCTCCCTTGCGGACAGCCTCAAAGAGGGGCTTACGGCTTTTGAAAAGAAGTGCGACGAGTTCTCGGCGCAGCAGATGACCGAAGCCAAATATACGGCGTTCGGCCCCGACCCGCTTGCGGCTTATTATAATGCCGTCGAGACGGAGACGAAAAATGTCAGAGTTATACTCTCGGCGAAGCTCAACGGCTTTTCCGCAGAGACAATAAGAGCGAGAGTGAGGGAAGTCTATGCATAAGATAGCCGTTATGGGCGACAGAGACAGCATCTTCGGCTTTGCGTCCCTCGGAATGCACATCTTCCCCGTCGACGACCCCGCCGATGCGGCGCCGATGCTCCATAAAATGGCGGAGAGCGGTTATGCGGTGATATTCATCACCGAGGCTCTTGCCTCCGGGCTCGAAAACGAGCTTGAACGCTACCGCACAAGACCTCTGCCCGCGATAGTGCCCATTCCCGGAGTCAAGGGGAACACGGGCATGGGTATGAAGAATGTCAGCAGATCCGTCCAAAAGGCGGTCGGCTCGGACATACTGGACAAATAATGACGCTCAACCGAAAGGCGTGATAACAGATATGACTACAGGAAAGATTTCAAAAATAGCCGGTCCGCTCGTTGTTGCAACGGGCATGCGCGAGGCGAATATGTTCGACGTCGTGCGCGTCAGCGACAGCAAGCTTATCGGCGAGATAATAGAGATGCACGGCGACAGAGCCTCCATTCAGGTCTATGAGGAGACCTCCGGACTCGGCACGGGCGAACCCGTCGAGTCAACGGGCGAGCCGCTGAGCGTCGAGCTCGGCCCCGGACTTATCGAGGGCATTTTCGACGGCATTCAGCGCCCGCTCGAAAAGATACGCGAGCTCGTCGGCAACAGCCTCGTCAGAGGCGTTGAGGTGCCCGCTCTCGACAGAGATAAAAAGTGGCATTTCGTGCCCAAGGTAAAGCCCGGCGACAAGGTCGTCGGCGGCGATATCCTCGGCACCGTGCAGGAGACCGAGATAGTCGAACACAGAATAATGGTGAAGCCCGGCGTTGTCGGTACTGTCAAATCTATAGCTGAGGGCGATTACACCGTAACCGAGCAGATAGGTTCGATAGAGACCGCGAACGGCGAGGAGCTGCCCGTAACGCTCATGCAGAAATGGCCCGTGCGCCGCGGCAGACCGTTTGAAAAGAAGCTTGCGCCGAATGTTCCGCTTGTCACCGGTCAGCGCGTCGTTGATACGCTGTTCCCGATAGCTAAGGGCGGCGTCGCGGCGATACCCGGCCCGTTCGGAAGCGGAAAGACCGTCACTCAGCATCAGCTTGCAAAGTGGGCTGAGGCGGATATAGTCGTCTACATCGGCTGCGGCGAGCGTGGCAACGAGATGACAGATGTTCTGAACGAGTTCCCCGAGCTTATCGATCCGCATACCGGCAAGTCGCTCATGGAGCGCACCGTGCTTATCGCAAACACCTCGGATATGCCCGTCGCCGCGCGTGAAGCGTCGATATACACGGGCATCACGATAGCGGAATATTTCAGAGACATGGGCTATTCCGTCGCCCTCATGGCGGACTCGACCTCCCGCTGGGCGGAGGCTCTGCGCGAGATGTCCGGCAGACTTGAAGAGATGCCCGGCGAAGAGGGCTACCCCGCTTATCTCGGCAGCAGACTTGCCCAGTTCTATGAGCGTGCGGGACGTGTTATTTCCCTCGGCTCGGACGGACGCGAGGGCGCGCTCTCGGTCATAGGCGCTGTTTCGCCTCCCGGCGGCGATATTTCGGAGCCCGTCTCCCAGGCGACACTCAGAATAGTAAAGGTCTTCTGGGGACTCGACTCGGCGCTCGCATATAAGCGCCACTTCCCGGCGATAAACTGGTTGACGAGCTATTCCCTCTACGCCGACTCGCTCGGAAGCTGGTTCAACGAGAATGTCTCCGAGGAGTGGACCACGCTTCGCGCAAGGCTCATGGCTCTGCTTTCCGATGAAGCTTCGCTCGATGAAATAGTTAAGCTCGTCGGTATGGACGCCCTCTCTCCGACCGACAGACTCAAGATGGAGACAGCCCGCTCGATACGCGAGGACTTCCTGCATCAGCTCGCTTTCCACGAGGTGGACACATATTCGTCCCTGCGCAAGCAGTATCTGATGATGAAGCTCGTCCTGCGCTTCTATGACGGTTCTCTCGATGCGCTCAAAAAGGGCGCGGATATTGAAAAACTCGTCTCGATACCCTCGAGAGAGAGCATCGGACGCTTCAAATATGTCCCTGAAAAGGACATTGAGGACACATATAAAACAGTCTGCGCGGCGATAGATTCCGAGATAAAAGCCGTTGTTGACGCAAGGGAGGAATACTGATGCCTAAAGAATACAGAACTATTCAGGAGGTTTCGGGACCTCTTATGCTCGTGCGCGAGGTCGAGGGAGTCAAGTATAACGAGCTCGGCGAGATAGAGCTGGCAAACGGCGAGACCCGCCGCTGCCGCGTGCTTGAAATCGACGGCACGAACGCGCTCGTTCAGCTGTTTGAAAACTCCGCCGGAATCAACCTCGCCAACAGCAAGGTGCGCTTCTCCGGCAGGCAGATGGAGCTCGGCGTTTCGCCCGATATGCTCGGCCGCGTCTTTGACGGACTCGGCAGACCCATAGACGGCGGCCCAGAGATAATCCCCGAGAAGAGAATGGATGTCAACGGCCTGCCGATGAATCCGGCAGCCAGAAGCTATCCCCAGGAGTTCATCCAGACCGGTATCTCCGCCATTGACGGACTTAATACCCTCGTCAGAGGTCAGAAGCTGCCGATATTCTCGGCATCCGGTCTGCCCCACGCAAACCTCGCGGCTCAGATAGCGCGCCAGGCAAAAGTCCTCGGCGATAACGAGCAGTTCGCCGTTGTCTTTGCGGCAATGGGTATAACCTTCGAGGAGTCGAACTACTTCGTCGAGAGCTTCAGAAGCACCGGCGCGCTCGACAGAACCGTTATGTTCTCGAACCTCGCAAACGACCCCGCCATCGAGCGTATCGCAACGCCCAAGATGGCTCTGACCGCCGCGGAATATCTCGCGTTTGACCGCGGAATGCATGTTCTTGTTATCCTGACCGATATCACGAACTACGCCGACGCGCTGCGTGAAGTTTCGGCGGCGCGCAAGGAAGTCCCCGGCCGCCGCGGATATCCCGGCTATATGTACACCGACCTTGCTTCGATATACGAGCGCGCAGGCAGGCAGAAGGGCAAGCCCGGCAGCATAACGATGATTCCGATCCTCACCATGCCCGAGGACGACAAGACCCATCCCATTCCCGACCTCACGGGCTATATCACCGAGGGTCAGATAATCCTCAGCCGTGAGCTTTACAGAAAGAGCATCAACCCGCCTATCGACGTTCTGCCGTCCCTGTCCCGACTTAAAGATAAGGGCATTGGCGAGGGCAAGACGAGGGCCGACCACTCGAACACGATGAACCAGCTGTTCTCCGCATATGCGCGCGGTAAGGACGCCAAGGAGCTCATGGTTGTTCTGGGCGAAGACGCGCTGACGGATATGGATAAGCTCTACGCAAAGTTTGCGGACGAATTCGAGAAGGAATATGTTTCGCAGGGCTTCGACACCGACAGAAGCATCGAAGAGACGCTCAACATCGGCTGGAAGCTGCTCTCGATTCTCCCGCGCAGCGAGCTCAAGCGAGTCAGCGACGAGTTTCTCGACAAGTATTACGGCAAGTTCTGAATCCATATGGGAAGAAGTGATAGACTATGGCGGTAATGAACGTGAACCCCACGCGAATGGAGCTTACAAACCTCAAGCGCAAGCTTTCCACGGCGCGCAGGGGACATAAGCTGCTCAAAGACAAGCGCGATGAGCTCATGCGCCGCTTCCTCGATCTCGTAAAAGAGAATAAGGCTCTTCGCATCCGTGTGGAAGAGGGGATAAAGCAGGCGAACGTCAACATGGAGATAGCCAGAAGCGCCATGAACGACAAGAGCCTGAGCGTCGCGATGATGCTCCCCACGCAGGAGATGAGCCTCGAAAGCTCGGAGAAAAACGTGATGAGCGTTATGATCCCGGCTTTCGATGTTCAGTATAAAACTGCTGACAAGAACGATATTTATTCATACGGAACGGCGTTCACCTCGGCGGAGCTTGACAATGCGGTCAGCGCACTTTCGGAGATAATGCCCGATATGCTGAGACTTGCGGAGATCGAGAAGTCGTGCCAGTTGCTCGCGGGCGAGATAGAAAAAACGCGCCGCAGAGTCAACGCCCTTGAGCATGTTATGATCCCTCAGTATGAGGAGACGATAAAGTATATCTCGATGAAGCTCGACGAGAACGAGCGCAGCACAACAACGCGCCTGATGAAGGTCAAGGATATGATGCTCGAACAGGCGCACCATTACGACGACCCGTTCGGAATGGAAGCGTGAAAAGCACAAATTTGTTGACAAACATCGGATAATACAATATAATAATAACCGCCGGAAAAGCCTCCGGCGGTCATTATTAATATGCGGGCGTGGCGAAATCGGCAGACGCAAGGGACTTAAAATCCCTCGGTGGTGACACCGTACCGGTTCAAGTCCGGTCGCCCGCACCATATTAACGAAACGGTATAGATGCGTCTGGCGAAAAGCCAGGCGCATCAACCGTTTCCGGGCTTTTTCGGGCCCGGATTTCTTCTTTCAAACCATAGATGCAAATCGCTGTTTCAGAGCGTCTGCCCCGATTCGAACCGGGCATTTTCTCCCTTCTGGCAGATATATTCAGCCAGCGCCCTTTTTGAGCGGCGATTTTTCTGGCTGGCAGCGGTATTTTTCTTAAAAAAGAATCACAAAGATTTGGGCGTCGTTTTGTTGGTCCTGACGGACCAATGGAGCGGCGCCCTTTTTCATTTCAAAAAGGGCGCTGGTAGCAGCGCCTGTATTTGTAGGCCGGAGCATGATCGCTCCGGCCTTATTTTTTTATACACGGGGGAGTTATATGAGTATCAGCGCAGAAGAAAAGAACCACTACCTCAGAGAAGCAGCAATTGTCCTTGCCCGAGAAGGATTTCACACGGACAGGACTCACGCTGGTGGACTGCGTGTCCTGCTTGACGGTGCGCCGCTGTGCGAGGTGACCGAGAACGGCGGTATTACCTACCGCAATGAGGATATCGATGAGCCGGAACGGATCGATGCCAAGGACAAGGTGTATGAGATCGTCAGGACCACAGCGGAATATATGCGGCAGATGGAGACGGCGCCCTTTTTGAAAGCCGACGGTCTGGAGGACGGCTACAAGGTGCTGGCGGATTTCAATGACATCGTGCTGGCCGGTATCCAGAGCAAATATGGTGTCCAGTTTGTTACCTGGGACTGGAGCTTCGACCGCAAGGGCGTATCTCATGGTCATTACTACACCGGATTATATTCGTCCGGCAATTACGAAGCAGCGAAGCGTGACTTCGCCACTCGTTCCGGACTGATCCCAGAACAACAGCTCTTCCGGGAGAAGCAGCTCATTGAGATCTATCGCTGCTGCACGGACACCCTGCAGGGCAGCTTTGAACTGTCATACGATCAGGAAAAGACAATTCAGGATGTGCGGAAGCAGATCGAGGAGTGCCTGCCTGACATTATGGAGCGCATCCAGCAGCAGGACACTGAACCGACGCAGGAACAGACAATGTAATATCAAATGGTAAGGGCCGGAGTCTTAGCAATAAGATTCCGGTCCTTTTTTCATTTCAGAGAGGAGTTCACTTATGCCGCACTATTTCATGCGAGACACGCCGCTGCAGGCGTTGGAGCAGTTGATGATGTCTCAGCCCGGTCAAAAGCCCCGAGGCGGTGGGATATACCGCAGCCCATTTCGTTACACGCCCGAAGATGTGGCGTGTGAATACTGCCAGAACTATGACCGCAAGCATCCGTGCCGCCTGTGTGAATGCACCTGTCTGGAGGAACGGATCGAAGCAGGTGTACTGGAGCTGAATGAGTTCATGCGGGAGTGCTTCGCACCCTCTATGGGGCCGCAGCTCCGAAAAAGGATGCATCAGCAATTCAGAGAGAGGAAACCTCTCCAATTCTTCCTGTCCGATGCCCACCGGCGAAGATGGACACACTGGCGGGAACGCTGCTGGCGTCTGTCTGACCGGAACAAAGCCTCCCTCTACCTGCTCACAGCATACGAGAGCCTTTGGCGCAGGATGGTTTGGAAGTGCGGGAACGACGGCTTTGACTTCCGAAACGTCCAGCTCGGAGGGATCGAGCCGGAGCTCTACAGCGTCTACCAGGCGGCGAAGGCCATTGCTGTCGGCTGCTGCAATATTACTCTTGCAGACCTTGCGTCTCCGGAATTGGTCACAGATGAGGCGTTCCACCTGATCACTGGCGCACTACTGATGGCCAAATACGGAGATGCGGTTTTGAATTTGGAAAAAGGAGTGAATGAAACATGATGATTCAAGCAGTGCTTGGTAATCCGCATCACCCGGAATACGGCGTGGCGACCATCCCGTTCCCCATCCCCCGCGACCAGTACGCACACTGCATGGAGCTGTTGGAGGCGTTGGAAATCGGCGACGCGGTCAAGGCGGACTGCAAGGTGGAGAAGATCGACAGCTTCTATACTGTCCTCAAGCGCACGGAGATGCTCACGGTCAATGTGGAGGAGCTGAACTACCTCGCCAAGAGACTGGACAGCTTCGACACCGGCGAGGCCGCGCAATTTCAGGCGATGGCTCACAAGCTGGAGCTGTTCGAGCTGAAGGATCTCATCAACCTGACCTTCTGCTGCCAGCAGGCCACGGTCATCACCGACTTTTCCGACCTCGCCGCCATCGGCCGTGACCACTACATGAACCTGCACGGCGGCAGCGCAAGCGTGGATGAGCTGAACGAGCTGGACGGCAAGGGAACCGCACGGCAGCTCATAGAAAGCGGCAGCGGCACGATCACCCCCTACGGCGTGGTCTACGGCAACGGCATGAAGCTGGAGCAGGTCTATGACGGGCGGTTCTTCCCCTGCTATTACTATGAGCCGAACGCCATCACCGTTGCGGTGACATCCAAAACCGAGCCGGAGGACACGGAGCATATCACATGGCTGTACCTCCCCATGGAGCGGGAGGAGATCGACCGCGCCCTCCTTCGCGGGGGCATCACAGATCCCGCCGATGTCCGCCTGCGGCTGGAGGACAGCCAGCTCCCCAATGAGGTGGATATCCTGTTGGATATGGAGTACGAAACCCTCTCTGACCTCAACGAACTGGCAGAGGCGACGGATGGGTTATCAAAAGCGGATATGGAAAAGCTGGGCACCGTGGTCACGCTGGCAGAGCCAAAGTCTGCGGCACAGATCAAAAACCTTGCGGAAAATCTCGACCTCTTTGACTTTGCTCCCGGCGCACATACGCCGGAGGACTACGGCAAGTATATGATCCGTCAGTCCGGTCATTTCGACTATGACGAAAACCTTGATGCTTTTTATGACTATGAAAAGTATGGCACGGAGCGCATGAATGAGGAGGACGGGATGTTCACCGACCGGGGTTACATCGCGTACAAGGGCTATTACAGCATGGAGGAAGTAATGAACGGCAGCCAGAGCAGCCACATGGAGATGGGAGGGCTTTCACGATGATCATTCAAGCAGAACTCAGGCGGAAACAGTCCGAGTACGAGGGGGAACCCTGCGCCGTGGATAAGGTCATCGAGCTGCCAAGCCCGCGGTTCAAGCAGTTCAGCCGCGCACTGCTGGCTAACTATGATTTCATCGCAGAGAACAAAAATGCCATCCGACACGATGAGGATGTCAGGCACTGTCTGCTCATCCTCGACGCGGAGGGAAAGGACGGTTTCCTTGTTGACCCACAGGGGTACAACTATGCCCGGTACAGTGCCTTTGTCCCCAACGCCCGCAGTTTGCTGACGCCGGATATGGGGATCGACCGCAGCTATCTTTCACCGGTAGAGCCTTGGCGGGATGAGAGCAGGGATGAAATGCTCCGCATGACGCTGCGCGTCGATGGAAAGCCGGACTACACCCTCGTCCTCCCCGCTGATGAGGAATACCTCGACGCTGTGAAGTCTTACCTCGATATTGATGTTTTCGCGGACGCCATGCTCTGTGATATTCGCTTCAAGGTGCCTTACATCGGGGAGTTGATCCGTGATACGGATTGCCCCGCCGTGGAGGATTACAATGATTTTGCCGAAGCCTTGGAGGACATCTGGCAAAAGGACGGCGCGCTCCTGACCTACGCCGCCGTGCTGGAGGCAGAGAAGCCGGAAACCCTGCACCGCGCCTGTGAGCTCCTGCAAGATTTGGATAACTACCAGCGCATCACGGAGGATGCCTACGGTTACGGTCTGCAGCGATTGCAGGAAACGCTGGGGCTGGATGATGAAGCTATCTATGAGCTGGACGGCTACATGGATTTTGAGAAATACGGTCAGGACTGCATGGAAAACGACTGCGTGACAAAAACAGAGTTCGGCCTGCTGCGCCGCTTGGACCCGCCCTTTCCGGAGCAACGGCAGGGGCAGCAAATGTTTCAGTAGACTTTGCGGCAGATGTGTAGTATGTTTGCCGTTACCAAAATAGGAAAGGAAGGAAACCCAAATGGCTGTAAACGCAAGAACAGAGGAATTCCAACACATTGAAGTATTTGATAAGCCCGCGCTGTTCACCAACGGGCGTATTGCCCGTGATACCGTGCCGAAGGGCTGGTACTGCTATGACATTCGCGGCTCTGACGATGATCCCGGTGCGCTGTGCTACATGGAAGAAAATGTTGTGGTCAACCACGCAGGCTCGGTGCTGATGCCGGAAAAGCTGGCGATGCCTAAGTCCGGACGGCTGGATGTGCGGGATGAGCTCGGTTTTCTCGATGAAGGCAAGATGACGCTCCGTGAGTTCTGCGAGGCGCATCAGCTCCCGTATCCCACGGAGAACATGAAATTTCATATCCGACCTGCCCGCCCGGAGGAGGCGGGCTTATTTTATACCCCGCACCCCGAAGAAGATAAGCGGCTGGGTACCGTTGGCCATGTCCGGATGGACTTCGGGCGCAGCGGCAATGAATTCTGGCATACATGGTGGCCCCGCGGCCCGGAGAAACTGAACAGCCCCGCGTTCAAAGCGGAGCTGCAGGAGGTCGTGGACACGCTGCGGGAGAGTATGCTGAAAAGCCGCTTCGCTATGGAGCGTTTTTGCTATGAACACGGCGGCAAAATCAGCGGCGGCTGGACACAAAACTACGGTTACATCGTGGAAACCGAGCATTACCGCTACTGCCTGCGGTGCAATCCGTCCCCCGGAGATTATAACTGCTACTGTACGGCCTATGATCTGGATGTCCAGCGGCAGAACATGGCGCGGGACAAGCCGCTGGTGGGCCGCGTCACCTATGCCAACGGTGATACACAGGAGTTTACCGATGCCGAAGCCTTTCTCAAGTGTGTGCGTGAGGAGCTGCCGTATCGCCCGACTACTGGCTTTCGGTATGAGGTGCTGACCGATGATTCTGCCGTCCGCAAAGCTGTGGATGATATCGTCTTCGACCTCTATGGCGAGGAAAATCCCCGCCAGCAGGAAGATTATGAACCGCAGTCCGACCCCAATATGACGCTGGGAGGAATGTGAACATGGAGAAATCGGATAAGCAGCGAAAGCCTGTTGCAATCAAAAACCTTGCTGAACTGAAGCGCTTCATCCAACCCGGCGTAGAGTTTAAGACGCTCAGCCAGAAAAATCACCCCGATCTGGTGGGGCTGACCCGTGTTGTGACCACGGTGCAGACAGTATGTTTCTATTCCAAAATCAAAGATCAGCCCAACAGCCGCTTTTCGACCGATAACGGAGGTAAAGGCTTCCGGACAGATTTCGCCAAAGCCGATGCCTATATTTTCGACGGGACGACGGTCAAGGTAAAGGATACGCGGAACAAAGACCGCGGCGTGATCTATGAATTCGAATTCTACGACAGAGAACAAACCATGCAGGAGGACACGAATATGGATAGAAAAATGGTGAATTTCATCAAGGAGCAGTATCCGCCCGGTACCCGCATCCGTCTCAATTCCATGGAGAATCCCTATACCCCCATTGCTCCCGGCACCGAGGGTGAGGTGGACTTCGTGGATGACATCGGTACGATCCACATGAAGTGGGATAACGGCAGGGCGTTGGGAATCGTCCCCGGTGAGGACAGCTTCTCGGCGCTGCCGCCCAAGCTGACTACCCTGAAGCTGTATATGCCCCTGACTGCCGATTTCTATGAAAGAAGCAAGTACGGGGATCTGGAACCGGAGAGTACCGAACTGGATGGCCACGCATTGCGAAGCTATCAGGCTCAGATCACGGCGGCGCTGGTGAAAAATCAGGTGCCGGAGGAAACCGAGCGCGGCCTCATGCATTGGTATGGTGAAGCTGACAGTGTGAATGCCAAGGTCTACTCCGCAGTCTTCACCGTGGAGGAGCGTGACCGCAAGCTCTGGGGCGTAGCCGAATGCCGCGTTGCCGGTGAGCTGAGTGCGCTGGAGATGGACACCCTGAAAGAGTACATCGCCGGACAGGCATCAGACGGCTGGGGAGAACACTTTGAACAGCGGGAGATCCTCGTGGATGGCGGGAGTGAGCTGTATGTCCACCTCTGGAATGCGGATGACTGGGGCATTCAAACAGAACAGGAGCGCTTCGCACCGAAGCTGGCGGAGGGACTGCCGGAGTTGTGCTTCTCCGTGCTCCCCAGCACCGGGGAACTGATTTGTATCAAACACGGCGAGAACGGCTACTACTCCAGCGACTGGTCTACGGATGATCCCGCCCAGAACCGTGAACTGGCCGATTATAACAATGAACGGCTTGGTGTGACGCAGGCACAGCGGCTGGCCATGGAGTGCGGCAGTATGCATGGCTGGGATGTCCCCGGTGCGGATCCCTCCGCCTACCAGCAGACCGAGCCGCAGATGGGAGGGATGAACCTTGGCTAAAAAGATATTTGGCGTCTATCTGGCAAAGCTGGATGCGCCCAACAGTGAGGCCCACGCAAGGCTGGAACTGCCCGCCTCTCCGTGGGAACTGCACGATGCAATGGACAAGGTGCAGCTTCAGGAGAACGAGGAGCTGTATCTGGAAATCGATGATTACTATGGCTTCGAGTATCTCGCCCCTCACCTGATGGAACTGGACGCCAGTCTCAATGAGCTGAACGATCTTGCCGGTCAGCTGGCTGTACTGGGTGAAACGGAGCAGGAAGCCTTTGACGGCCTGCTTCGTCTGGAAATCCAGAGAAAGGTAGAATCCAACGGCGGTATTCTTACCATGCAGGATTTGAGAAATCTGGCGGTCAGCGCCGGTGCGGATTGTTGCCATGTGGTCGGCGCGACCAGTGACGCAGAATTGGGCCGCTTCTATGCGGAAAACGGCTTCGTGGAGGAACTGGACGGTCTCTCCGACGATGTGTTCGAGATGCTGGATTTTGGCAAAATTGGCAAAGCCCTGCGTGCCGGCGAAAACGGCACATTCACACAGAACGGCTATGTGGTGCAGCACAGTGAACTGGTCACCGCACCGCCCTGCACCAAGGAACTTCCCGAAAAGCCGGAATATCTCTTCCGTCTTATCCTTGGCCTCCACCCCGACCTTGAAGATGACCGCACCATTACGCTGGAATTGCCTGCGTCTGCTGAAGCATTGAGGAATGCGCAGAAGCAGCTCGGAGCAGACGGCTGGGAGGGTGTCGTGGTTCTCGACTATGACGGGATCATCCCGCAGGCGGCGGAGTTTGCTGACCTGCCAATGGAGCTGGATGCCTTCAACGATTTTGCAGAATCTGTGAAGGCTACGCCTTCCCGTGAAAAGCAGCTCCCGAAGCTGAAAGCTCTGCTGGAGCATTTCGGGGTAACGGATCTTGCTGCCGCCGCAGGCCTTGTCGAGCATATTGGGGATTACATCCTCACGCCGGAGATCAGTTCGCCGCAAGAGGCGGCCATCGATGAACTGAACTTCACAATGGATGCCCATTCGGCGGAACTGCTCCTGCCTCATGTAAATCTCTTCGCCTACGGGAACGAGATCATCAAGGATGACAATGCCGCACTTACCTCCTACGGTCTGCTGCATCGGGAGGACTATCAGCCAATGCAGACACCGGTGCAGGAGCGTTTTGAAATGGATATGCAGTAACTGACATGATTCTATCCTGCCAAGCCAGCAGATAGAAAATACAACAAGGGGCCGTTTTCCCGGATGGGGAAAAGCGGCCCCTTCTTTTTTGCGCTCTTTTTGTCTCCTATTCCGGGATAACGGCTCCGGAAAGGAGGAACTGTGGCAATCAACGAAGCCCTTGCGGAATATCTTTCGCTTTACCACAAGGGTGAAGCAAATGCCGTCACCAGCCGGGAGTTGGAGTGCAGCTTCCAAATGCGTGGTTCTGAGCTGCGCCGGGAGATCAACGCCCTGCGCGGTGACGGCATTCCCATTTGCAGCTTTGAGGGCGGCTACTATTACGCCGCCACCGCCGAGGAGCTGGAGCGCACCATCCGGCAGCTCCGCAGTCGGATCAAGAAGATCGCATTTGCAGAGCGTGGTCTGTCCAGCGCTTTGCCGGACTATGTGGATACCGGTCAGCTTTCTCTCCCGTTGGATGGGGGTGACGCCCCTTGAACAGCTTTATTCCCTGGGTGGGCGGCAAGGGCAAGCTGCTGTGGATCATAAACAAGATGGCGCCGGATCACTACACCCGGTTCATCGATGTCTTCGGTGGCAGCGGCACGGTGACCATGAGCCGTCCCATCCAGCCGGGCTGCATGGAAGTCTACAACGATTTCAACAGCAATCTTACGAATCTCTTCTGCTGTGTTAAAAACCGCCCCTTAGCGCTGCTGGCGGAATTGGGCTTCCTGCCTCTGAACACGCGGGATGATTTCAATGTCCTGTACAAGTTTCTCTCCAAGGGCGAGATCACGGATGACTATCTGCAAGAGGAAATGGAACTGACTGAGATCCTGCTCAAGCCGCCCGAGGCCGAAGCTATCTGCACTCTTCTGCTGGAGCGTGCTCCCCGCGGAGATGTCCGCCGTGCTGCAGATTTCTTCAAGCTGGTTCGGTACAGCTTCAGTGGCAGCTCCAAATCATTCGGCGGTAAGCCATGCGACATCCGCCGCTTCTTCCACCTGATTTGGGAGTGCTCTCGCAGACTGGCGAATGTCATTGTGGAGAACAAGGACTTTGAGGATGTCATCCGCCAGTATGACCGGGGCGATGCATGGATCTATTGCGACCCGCCGTATTTTGAGGCCGAATGCTATGAGGTAGCCTTCCCAAAGGAAAATCACCAGCGGCTCCATGATACGCTTCTGAACTGTCAGGGGTATGTCATGGTGTCCTACAACTACTGCCCGTACATTTGCGAGCTGTATCATGAGTTCTATATTTTCCGCGTTGTGCGCCCCAACAGTATGTCCCAGACGGCGGGCAGTGAATATGAGGAAGTCATCATCACCAACTACGACCCCCGCAAAGCCTGCTGGCAGCTCAGTTTGGAGAGCCTGCTGAACTGCGGCAGCGAGGCCCGGTATGAACTGATCCATGAACCGGAAAGACCGATCAAAACGACAAATTAAAGGAGGGTCCCCCATGAATTTTATGAAATACCCCACGAAGAACGATATCAGCATTTCCAATGCCGTTCTGAAGCTGGCCAAGCTCCAGAATGCGGAAAGGCTGGAGCTCACAGCGGCCACGGGCGCAGTCATTGTGACCAGTGGCAGGATGACAGCGAAGGAGCTCCTCAGCACAGTACAGTCGCTGACTGGGCGAGCTGCCGAGCTTATGACCTTGCTCCGTCTCACCTGTGGCGACTGCACAAATTGCAGCGAAGAATGTGCGTACCGGGATAGGCCAATCACCGAGCTGAGCCGCCCCGCTGTGGTCGTTCCCGATTGGGCGCGGCAGGATGCTGGTTTGGCCGGCGATGCCAAGCTGGACTGCTATGTGGACGAGGACACGCACGAGCTTACCGTAGTGGAAGCGGACTATGCCCACGACCTCTCCGATGTGCCGCCTGAGCTCCTGTTCGCCCTGCATCAGAGTGGCTGCTGCCTGTCTGCGTTGGAGGATGCGCTGATGGAGGACGATGTCATTTACGATAAGTGATACGAAAAAACAGAAGGAAGAAAAGTGAAATGAACGAAACCTATCTCTATCCCTACTCGGCACAGGAGGCCAGAATAAGAAATCAGCTTCATATGTGGCGAGAGAGCTACCGCGCCAATGTTGCCTGTCGGAATGCCATCGAGGAGACGATCCGTCAGAACTTCGACGGGATGCACCTGAAGAAGGACTGCCTTGAACCTGTGCTTGCGGAATATGGCTACAAGCGCACGGAATGGGTGCTGGCCACCACTCTGCAGGAGCTTTCCTGGGACGGACGTTTCAGCAGCACCAACAAGCAGTGGGCGGCGCGGCGCTATATTCCCCAGGACGAGCGGCACAACGCCGAGATTACCGTCCGAAGCCCCCCCGCCATACTGGATGGCTTCGTAGACCTCTATCGGAAGGCGTATCAGGAGTTGGGCCTGTTCGGCCCGGAGCATTGCGTTGGTAACCGTGCCGAGCAGGATTACATCGGTAAGGTGCTGGTACTCAGTCCCGATACGCTGAAAGAGTCCTGCTGGAGCCAAGAAAACCAGCTGTGGTATGCCCACGACGGCTTCGGATGCAGTCCCCACGCTATCGGACGCTCGGTGCGCTGCACTTGTCTGGGCGATGGCGAAATGACCAGGTGGAACCGGGATGAGTTTGTCGGCGTGCTGGATGAGAAATTTCTGCCCGATTGGGCCAAAGAGAGTTTGTCGCAGTTCCAGCAGGAAGAAGCCGCTGAATCCCCCAGTATGAATAACCAATCCATGTAACAGAAAGGAGAAAAATCTATGGCAGCAACGCAGAAGAAAAAGCAGCAGGAAGTCCCTGCACCCCAGGTCGAGGCGAGGATCGACCGCATGGTGGACGGTGACTACAAAACCAAAGCCTATGCCAGCGTGACCATCGCCGGCGCATTTGCCGTTCACGGCCTCCGTGTCATTGAGACGGACAAGGGCCGCTTCATCTCCATGCCCCAGGAGTCCTACAAGAAAAACGGCGAGACGGTGTATAACGACACCTTCCATGCCGTCACCGCCGAGGCCAGGACTGCGCTGGTGGACGCGGTCAACGACGCTTACGAGCAGAAGCTGCAGGAACGCATGGAGCAGAGCGAAGATGCACCCGCTCAGGGCATGGAACAGCAGATGTAAGCGCCACGGTGTGATAGGAGGTGACGAGACTTGGTGCGATTCACCGTGGATAACCGAAATCGGCTCATCTTTTACGGAAATCCTGTGGGCTATGTGAAGGAGGAAACCGCCGTGGTGGACAAAATGTTCCGGACGGATGAGCTCAACCAATATCTGAGCCGCATGAACCTGACGCCCCGTTGGGAGGACGGGATCTTTGACCGGCTCGTATCCGGCGAGGTGACCGGCGAAGAACCGGTGCAGCTGCAAAAGGGCTGCCGCATCTGGCAACTCAAAAAGGATGTAGATGTGGCAATGCGCTTCATTGGGTACGAGGATCAGGTGCGGAAGTTTGGGGAGCCGGATGCCGGGAATTACACGCTCGTATTCGACGGCGACCTCGGCACCAGCGATTTGGAGCAGATCTATACCATCTGCCGGGATGCTCCGCCTCCCGGCTATCAGGGCTACCGAATGGCGCTGTCGGATGTGGTGGAGCTGTACGACGATTCCGGCAGTGAATTTTACTACTGCGACCGGGTAGGCTTCCAGCCGATCCGGTTCGAGCAGAAGCAGAACCCATGCATCGATATGACCTTATGAGCCGGACGGGAGATGAACGTCCGGTATTTTTGCTGTCTGCGCAGGGCCGTGGGCCTCCTCTGACACGCAAATGATCGAACTCACCAACAAAAAACTTTTGAATTTACAGGAGGAATATTTCATGAAGAAGTTTATCAAGAAGATCACCCATACCGCCAAGTCCACTGTCACCCGTGTCAAGACCGCTGCGGCCAATTCCATGTCCGCTGTGCATGCCTTCAACCGCCGTGCCGTCTGCGGCAATGCCGGTGAGGGCTACATCGACACTGCCGTCAAGGTGCTGATCGCCGTTGTGCTGGGTGCGCTGGTACTGGCTGGCCTCTATGCCATCCTGAACGACACGGTAATGCCTACGGTAACCCAGAAGATCACGGAAATGTTCAGCTACAATGGCTGATGCACTGGGCGCAGGCGATACTCTTCTGCGGCGGACTTATTTACGCCGCAGTGGATGACCTGAAGACCCGGACCGTCAGCAACATCGTCTGCATCGTCATTGCTTTGGCGGGGCTGATCACTGTCAGCCCTGCCTCCTTTTTGGGGGTGCTGCTGGCAATGCTCCCGTTCTACCTCTGCGCAGGCTTTGGCCTAATGGGCGGCGGGGATTGGCGGTTAGCCGCGGCGGTGGGCTTTGTGCTGGGCGTTGGACGGGTACTCACGGGATTCTTTTTTATGGCCGCCGCGCTCCTGCTGACATCCCTTGTCATGCGTGTATTCCCGGCACTGCGGCAGAGTGCGGCGAAAAAACAGCCGCTGGTGCCATATTTCGCAGTGGCTTTTATTCCCGCGTATTTTCTATAAGGAGGAAAACGATTTGAAGATTTTTCGCAATCGCACCGTCATCGGTGTGCTGTGTATCCTGCTGGCGCTGATCATCTGCTTTGGCATTACACCGATCTTCAGCCGCAGAGCCAGTGAGAAAACGGAGATCGTCCGTGTGACGAAGGACATCAGGGAAGGTGACGAGATTACCGCCGAGATGGTTCAGACAGTAGAGGTCGGTGCTTACAATCTGCCGCAGAACCTTATGACAGACAAAAAAGAGGTCATCGGCAAATATGCGACCGCTGACCTGGCGGCCGGAGATTACATCCTCTCCAGCAAACTTTCCGCTGTCCCTGCGGCAGAGAATGCCTATCTCTATAATCTGGACGGCACAAAGCAGGCAATCTCTGTTACCATTAAGAGCTTTGCGGTCGGCCTTTCCGGTAAGCTGGAAAGCGGCGATATCGTCACGGTCATCGTGGCGGATTATCAGGGCAAGGGCGAAACAGTCATTCCTCCGGAGCTGCAGTATGTGGAGGTCATCTCGGTGACCGCCTCCTCCGGATACGATGCCAACACCGGTGAAGTGGTGGATGAAAAGGAACTGCCCTCCACCGTGACGCTGCTGGTGACCACAGAGCAGGCCAAGGTACTGGCGGAGCTGGAGCAGGATAGTGAGCTGCATCTGGCGCTGGTGTATCGCGGAACGCCCGAAAATGCCGCCAAGTTCATTGCGGCGCAGGATGCCCTGATCGAGGAGCTGTACGCAGAACCGGAGCCGGAGAATGGCGGCGAAGCCGCAGAGGGTACGGAATCTAAGGAAAGCGAGGGTGCGGAGCCTCCCGCGGAAAGTGAGGCTGCCGAATGAATTTCCTGAAAGGCAGCCTCTTTCGCCGCAATACGGAGCCGGAGGAGCTGGAGCCAATGGAGGAGTCCGGAGGCGGCATCCTCGCCGTTTGGGGCAGTCCCGGCTGCGGCAAGACGGTGACGGCAACGAAAATTGCAAAGCACTTGGCAGCTCAGAAGAAAAATACGGTGCTGCTCCTCTGCGATATGACCGCACCTATGATGCCCTGCATTTGCCCTCCCTCGGAATTGGAGGTGGATAAATCTCTCGGCAGTATCTTTGCCGCCCAGCATATCTCTGTAAATCTCATCAAGCACAATCTGACCACCCTCAAGCGCCTGCCGCACCTGACGATGCTTGGCCTTCGTAAGAAAGAAAACGAGTACACCTATGCGCCCTGCACCAAGCAGCAGGCAGAGGAACTCATCCGCGGACTCCGTGAGATCGTACCCTACGTGGTCATTGATTGCTCCAGCTACATCGCAAACGACATTCTCTCCGCTGTGGCGCTGATGGAGGCGGACAGCGTTCTGCAGCTTGCCAGCTGTGACCTGAAATCGGTCGGATATCTCTCCAGCCAGCTTCCGCTTCTGGGAGAACTGAAATGGGACAAAGACAAGCAGTACCGGGTAGCATCCAACATCAAGCCCTTTCAGGCGGCAGACCGCATCGGTCAGGTGCTGGGTAGCGTAGTCTTCCGGCTGCCGTATTCGCAGGAGCTGGAGGAGCAGTATTTGGCCGGTGAGCTGCTGGCAGACCTCTCCATGAAGGACAGCCGCGCATTCCGCAAGGAGATCGATCGAATCTGTGAGGAGGTGTTCTGATTGCTTGGTGAAAGACGAAGCAACTCCCTGTTTACCCCGGCCGCCTCCGCAGAACCGGAGAGAAAGCCGGGACAGACAGATGTGCATGACATCTCCTTCGAGGAGCGCACCGGAAGATCGCTTTTTGCGGAAACTGCAACAGCACCACGTGCAAGCGAACTCTTCTTTGCCCCGCAGGAGAAAGGCGTCACCTTTGCGGAGGCGCTCAGTCAGGTGCAGAGCTATCTCTCGGAAACCTACGCTACCCTCATCACAGAGGATAACTCGGATGCCAAAGAGCAGATGAAGCGCCGCATGGCACGGTATCTGCAGGAGACCCGCATCGCTGTGGACGGCATGACGACCTCTGAACTGGTGGATGCTCTGTACACGGAAATGGCGGAGTACGGTTTCCTCACCAAGTACATCTTCGCAGACGGCATTGAGGAGATCGACATCAACTCCTGGCGGGACATTGAGATTCAGTATTCGGACGGTCATACCGCCAAGCTGAAGGAGCATTTCGATTCGCCGGAACACGCCGCCAATGTCATCCGCCGTATGCTGCAGAACTCCGGCAAGGTACTGGACAATGCCAGCCCCATCATTACCTCCCGATTGGCAAAGAACATTCGTATCTCGGTCATCAAAACGCCGGTGCTGGATGAGGATGCCGGTGTTGCCGCATCCATCCGTATCGTGAATCCCAGGAATCTCAGCAAGGCGGACTTCGTGCAGAGCGGCACGGCCACAGAAGAAATGCTGGACTTTCTGTCCGCCTGCCTGCGGTATGGCGTGTCCATCTGCGTGGCGGGAGCAACTTCCTCCGGCAAGACCACCGTGGCGGGCTGGCTTCTCTCCACCATCCCGGACCGCAAGCGCATCTTCACCATCGAGGATGGATCCCGAGAACTCCAACTCATCCGTGAGCATGAAGGCAGGGTGACGAACTCTGTCGTCCACACGCAGACCCGTGACAGTGAGAATGAGCGTCAGCGCATCGACCAGATCGCATTGTTGGATATCGCTCTGCGTTTCAATCCAGACATCATCTGCGTGGGCGAGATGCGAGGCCCGGAGGCCAACGCGGCGCAGGAGGCTGCCCGTGTGGGCATTGCGGTGCTGACTACCATCCACTCCAATTCCAGCGAGGGTACGTACCGCCGTATGGTGTCCCTCTGCAAACGCGCCGTGGACACCCCCGACGATACCCTCATGGGCTATGTCACCGAGGCGTACCCTATTGTGGTCTACTGCCGCCAGCTGGAGAATAAGCAGCGCCGCATCACCAACATCTCCGAATGCGAGATCCTGCCGGATGGAAGCCGCAGGCTCCACAAGCTCTATGAGTATCACATCACGGACAACCATCTGGAGGACAACCGCTTCATCATTGAGGGGGAGCATCGGAAATGTGAGGAGATATCCGAAAGCCTGCGACACCGCTTTATCGAAAACGGGATGCCGCTTGGAGAGTTGGCGCAATTCGTTCAAGGAAAGGAGGAAGATGAATGACTATGATCCAGCTGATTGCCTGCATCGGCATGATCGCAGGGCTTTTTATGGTACTGCATGTCTCGCCGCGAGAACTGAGCGACAGTCTTTTTTCCCGCTTGACCGCAGCTCCCGGCAGTATCCGTGCCGATATCAACGAAACGACCAGGCGAAAAAAGGCGGGGTTCCTCCGGCGTGAGATCACCGAGGCGCAGGCGGTCTTGGCAGCTTCCGGACGGGCAGACAGGTTCCCCATGGTGTGCTTTACATCTCTGCTCTGCTTTGCATTGGGAGCCTGCATCGCCATTGCCGCAGGAAACGCTTTCCTTGTGCCGGTGCTGGCTGTTGGTTTGATGCTGACCCCGTTTTGGTATGTCAAGCTCACGGCAGGCAGCTTCAAAAAGGATGTGGCAGCAGAACTGGAAACTGCGCTGTCCGTCATTACTACGGCCTACCTGCGTACCAAGAACTTTCAGCAGGCCGTGGAGGAGAATGTCCGTTACCTGCACCCTCCGGTGCAGGAGGTGTTCCAGCGCTTTCTGATGCGCATCAAGCACATCGACCCGGATACTGCCGAGTCTCCACCAAAGAGGAGGACCAGGCAAACAGCTATGAGGTGCAGAAAGAGTACTATACCGATAAAATCATGTCCAACACCGCTTGGACGATGGCCGGTATCTTTGCAGACAAGGGCATCACCGGAACCTCGGCCAAGAAGCGCGAGGACTTCATGCGGATGATTCGGCACTGCCGTCAGAAGAAAATCGATGTGATCCTGACCAAGTCGGTCTCCCGCTTCTCCCGCAACACGGTGGACTGTCTCTACTACATCCGGGCGCTCAAGCAGCTTGGTATCGCGGTCATCTTCGAGAAGGAAAACATCAATTCTCTGGAGGAGGACAGCGAGCTGCGAATCACCCTCTCCGGGGCCTTCGCCCAGTCTGAAAGTGAATCCATCTCCGCCAATGTCACATGGGGGAAACGCCGCGCCATGGAAGCCGGAAAGGTCAGCATCCAATATAAAAAGCTGTACGGCTACCGCAAGGGTGGGGATGGTCAGCCGGAGATCATTCCGGAACAGGCGGAGGTTGTCCGATGGCTCTATGAGCGCTATCTCACTGGGGCCAGCCTGCGGATGATCAAAGATGAACTGGAACAGCAAGGCGTCAAGTGCTTCGAGGATTCTCCGGAGTGGACCATTTCCCGCATCCGCAGCATCCTGCAGAATGAAAAATACTGCGGTGATGTGTTGATGCAGAAGACCTTCCGGCAGGACTTTATCAACCGCAAGGCCATCAAGAATACAGGCCAGCTTCCCATGTACCTCATTGAAAATCACCATGAGGGCATTGTCAGCCGTGAAAAGTATGATGCCGTACAGGCGGAGATGGCCCGGCGGAATGCAGCAAAGAGTCCTTCTAAAAACGCAGTCACAGGGATGGCCTCCTACGCCAGCAAGTATGCGCTCTCGGAGCGGTTGGTCTGCGGTGAGTGCGGGACCCTGTATCGCCGCTGCACATGGACACGAAACGGTGAAAAACGAGTCGTGTGGCGCTGTGTGAGCCGATTGGACTACGGTAAGAAATACTGCCACAATTCGCCCACACTGGATGAAGCACCACTCCAGCAAGCGATCCTCGCAGTCCTGAATACCGCCATGGCTGACAAGAATAGCTTGATTCGGCAGATCACAGCTGCAATGGAAACGGAGCTCATCCCATTCCCAGGTGGCACAATAAGCCTTGGAGATATTGAACGCAGGCTGAGTGTGCTGGAGCAGCAGTTCCAAACACTGCTGGAAAAGGCCACGGATGATCCTGCCGCCTATGGCGGTCAGTTCAAAGAAATCCTGGATGAGCAGACTTTCCTGAAGGAAAAGCGTTCCGGGATCCTCGCAGATAACAAGGAACAGGCAAAAGCCAATCAGCGCATCATGGATGCCGCACAGACATTGGAAAACGCATCGCCCCACATTACGGAGTGGGACGAGAGTGCTGTCCGCCAACTGGTGGAAACAGTAAAAGTTCTCTCCAAGGATGAAATCGCAGTAACGCTGAAGGGCGGCATTGAGATTTGCCAGAAAATTATGTATTGAAAGAAGGTTGAAAGATGATTTTTGTAACCGGTGATTGCCACGGAAACTTTGAACGCTTCAAGCCGGAATATTTCCCGGAGCAGGCACAAATGACAAAGCGGGACATCGTGATCTGTGCCGGAGACTTTGGTGGTGTGTGGTTTGGAGATGGCCGTGACGAGGCTGCATTGAACTGGTTGGAAAGTCTGCCATTCACGCTGGCCTTCGTCTGCGGGAATCATGAGAACTACGACGCACTGGAACGATATCCGGTGAAAGACTGGCACGGCGGCAAGGTACACCGCATTCGCTCTCATGTCCTGCACCTGATGCGTGGACAGGTCTTCGAGCTGGAAGGCTATCACTTCTTCACCATGGGCGGAGCAAAAAGCCATGATACGGAGGACGGCATTCTGGAACCGGGTGCTCCGGATTTTGAGCGAAAGCTCCTGATGCTGCAGAGAAAGCCCCGAGCGAGGTATCGCATCAATCACATTTCGTGGTGGGCGCAGGAGATGCCTTCTGAGGAGGAGTATGCTGAAGCACGGAAAAATCTGGCCAAGGTCGATTGGGCGGTGGACTATGTTATCACGCACTGCGCTCCCACCAGCATTGCTCTCATGGAAAACCGCCACAATGAGGCAGACCCGCTCACAGATTTCCTGCAGGAGGTCAAGGAGAGAGCACATTATCACTACTGGCTGTTCGGCCATTACCACGACAACCGGGCCATTGATGAAAAGCACATACTGCTCTGGGAGCAGATCGTACAAGTTATCTGAAACAGGTCAAGGCAGAGAAAAACACGGCGATGTTACCGTGCTTTTCTCTGCTTTGAGCGTTGAATCAGGCGTTGTGTGCCGGAAAGGAGAAGCTATGAATGTCCGAAAAGCTGTGGATTACAGCGCAATGTTTGCCGCACTGGGATTTGTCATGGACGCGGATCTGCCGCAGATGGAGCTGTACTGCGAGATCGGTAAGATCGTCTGCGCCCGCTCGGAAAAGGGCGCGGCGGTGGCTGCTGCGGAGTTCCTGAAAGAACAGTACCCGGATATGACCGGCTTCTCTCCGCGCAATGTGCGCCGGATGCGGGATTTCTGGCAGTTGTACGGCGGCATGCCGGAACTACTTTGCGAAGCGCTTCACTTGAATTGGACGCAGAATATGGTCATCATGGAGGCAGAGCTGGCCGCAGAGGAGCGCTACTGGTACATCCAGCAGGCCGCTGCACAGAATCTATCCAAGTCAGAGCTTCTACAAATGATTACGGATTCTGTGTATTTGGAAAGTGTTCTCGACGAAAAGGTCGATGTGTGGTATAATGAGGGCAACGATGAAATTTCGGGGAGAACACAGTATGAAGAATATCCTGTTTATCTGTCATGGAAATATCTGCCGCAGCCCCATGGCCGAGTTCGTGATGAAGGACTTGATACAAAAGGCCGGGTTGACGTCGCAGTTTCATATCGAATCAGCGGCTACCAGTCGGGAGGAGATCGGAAACCCGGTCTATCCCCCGGCACGGCGCAAGCTGGCCGAGCACGGGATCTCCTGCAACGGCCATGCCGCACGACAGTTAACAAATCGGGATTACGACGAATACGATCTCCTGATCGGCATGGACCAAGCCAACCTCCGGGATATGTACCGCATCTGCGGCGGCGACTATGCCGAAAAGATGTCCCTCCTGATGGACCACACCGTCCGCCCCGGCAATGTGGCGGACCCATGGTACACCGAGGATTTCGAGGCGACCTGGCAGGATGTGCTGGATGGCTGCCAGGGGCTTCTGAGAGAATTGACTGCAGGGAGGTGCGGTGAAGATGGATAAGCTAATTGTTCGCGGAACGGAAATCAATGTGCAGTGGGATCTCAAGAGGGATGACTTCCTCAGCTTGACAGACATTGCGAAAATCAAGGACAATGACAATCCTCGGTACATCATTCAAAACTGGCTTCGCAACAGAAACACCATCGAGTTCCTCGGTGTGTGGGAAACACTCTACAACCCGAATTTTAACCGTGTCGAATTCGATGCGTTTAGAAGTCAGGCGGGGCTGAACAGCTTTGTGATGACACCGCAGAAATGGGTGGATGCGACCGGTGCCATTGGCATTGTCTCCAAAGCTGGGCGCTATGGTGGAACCTATGCCCATAAGGAAATCGCATTTGAGTTTGCCTCATGGATCTCCGTGGAGTTTAAGCTCTATCTGGTCAAAGAGTTTGAGCGGCTCAAGACCGAGGAGATGAAACAACTTGGTTGGGATATCAAACGCAACCTTGCCAAGATCAATTATCGTATTCATACGGATGCCATCAAAGAGAATCTGATTCCGCCGGAACTGTCCGCTCGTCAGATATCCTTGGTCTATGCCAACGAGGCAGATGTCCTGAACATGGCTCTGTTCGGCATGACGGCCAAGCAGTGGCGGGATTCCCATCCGGATCTCAAGGGGAACATCCGGGACTATGCGAATGTATCGCAGCTCGTGTGTCTGTCAAACTTGGAAAATCTGAATGCCGTGTTCATCAATGAAGGAATCTCGCAGTCAGAGCGTTTGGCAAAACTCAACGCCATTGCCATCAGTCAGATGAAGGTGCTGACGGAAGATCACAGGTTGCTGCAGCTTGAGGCGGCTGATGATACGGAGAAACCGCAATAAAGATTGAAGCGTCGTTTCGCACATCGTGATTTTCAGGTCGGGGGTTCGAAAATCTATAGTGTTGAGGTATGACATGAAAAAAGCATTTGCGGTTGCAAATGCTTTTTTCAGTGAAATTCGTTTCTTTGGAACGAGTGAAATATCTTCGAAGTGAAATATTGCTTCGCAAATGTGAAATACGTCTGCGGCGGTGAGGCTTTGTTTCACATTCACTTGATGCGAAGCGTCAAATTTCACAATTTGCAGAGCAAATGATTTCACTGTGAGCAAAGCGAACAGCAACATTTCGGAGCGCAAGCGACATCATCGGGCGCACAGCGTCGGCGTCATTGAACAATGTTCGGATTTAGGATATACTGTCTATATAAACAGGTGATACGAATATAAAAGAAAAATAAACTTGCAGAATTATCTGTGACCTTCTCTCCGTTCAGATTATTAAACTTGTAAAAGGCCTGAAATAAAAGCACGAAACCGTGATTTCCAATCGGTTCGGCCGTTCCGGTATCTATTTCGGCGCGAACACCCGGAAGTCGGAGCCGATAGGGGAGTAATGCGTCCTAAAAGGCAGCGTCAATGCTTTAAATTGAAATTCTGACATGCTTTATCCCGATGCGGTTATGCACTGCATCGGGATTTTTCGCGCAATAATTTGTATTTTTCCACCGCCAAATAAAAATCGAGCGGCCGCCGAAGCGACCGCTCTTTTCAGTGTTCCGAAAGATTAGCTTTCTTCTCTCTTCTTTTTCTTGCTGACAACAGTGCCTATCGTAGCACCGCCGCCGATTACCAGAGCTGTAGCCCAGAGGAATACGTTAGTCGTATCACCTGTGTCGGGTACATCGGTTGCGCCGGGCTTGTCAGACGTGCCGGGCTTGTCGGGTGTACCGGGCTTGTCGGGTGTGCCGGGCTTGTCGGGTGTACCGGGCTTGTCGGGTGTGCCGGGCTTATCGGGTGTGCCGGGCTTATCGGGTGTGCCGGGCTTGTCGGGTGTACCGGGCTTGTCGGGTGTACCGGGCTTATCGGGTGTATCGGGCTTGTCGCCCTCGGTGCCGTCGGACTCGAATATGGCTTCGAGTATAACATTCTCTGCGGGCATTTCGAAGGTGGCAATGCTCTTGTTCTCTAACTCAACGCCGCCCTTGACGACCTTCCACTCCTTGAACTTGTAGCCGGGCTTCGCAATGGCAACGACCGTTACCTTTGTGCCTGCCTCGGAGTAAGGCGGATATGCAACGCCTACGCCGTTTCCGTCAGTCTTGACCAATACGAAATGTATGTCGCGCTTAACGTTCATGTCGTCATCGTTCGGAGCGTCCTTGATTTCCGCAAAGATAGCCTTAACGGTGACATCCTCATCGGGCATAACGAACTTGTTGTCCTTTATCTCGACATTGCCTCTGATGACCTGCCACTCCTTGAAGTAGTAGCCGTCATTGCCCTTGGCGGTGAGAACTATCTCGGTGCCTGCGATAGCATCGGTTGCGGATGCGGAAGCGGTGCCGTTCTTATCAGTCAGAACAACGATCTTGTGCTCTGCGGCGAATATGGCCTTAACTTCAACATCCTCGTCGGGCATGATGAACTTGTTGTCCTTTATTTCTACCTTGCCCTTTATGACCTGCCACTCCTTGAAAGCATAGCCTTCCTTAGGGGTAGCGGTGAGGGTTATCTCTTCGCCGTTAAGAGCCTTTTCCTTATCGGCGGAAGCGGTGCCGTTGCCGTCGGTTGTAACCTTGATGCTGCTCTCCTTGACGAAGATAACTCTGATAACAACATCTCTGTCGGGCATGATGAACTTGTCGCTCGCTATAGTGACCTTGTCGACGCCTTCTTCAACGACCTCTTCCCAACCGTAGAAGATCCAGCCGCTGTCGGGCTCTGCGTGAAGGGTTATCTCCGTGCCCGCAACAGCGGTCTTGGGGACGGAATAGGTCTTGCCTTTGCCAACGGGGATTATCGTGATGCTGTGCTCCTCGGGGATTACCTCGGGGATTGCCTCGAATATGGCCTTAACTTCAACGTCCTCGTCGGGCATGACAAACTTGTTGTCCGTTATCTCTATGCCGCCCTTTATGACCTGCCACTCCTTGAAGCGGAAGCCCTCGTTGGCTTCTGCGGTAAGGGTGATTTCCGTGCCTGCGAAAGCGGTTTCCGCGGATGCGGTTGCAGTGCCGTTTTCGGTTGTAACGGTGATTGCGTGTGCAACGGGATCAACTTCGGGCTGATCGGGATCTGCGGAGACTGTGAAAACCAGTCCGAACAGCATGAGGCAGCAAAGCAGCATGCTTAAAATTCGTTTTTTCATTTTTTTTGTTCCTCCGATTTGTATTTTAGTTTTTCCCTCCTTTTGTTCTGCGGAAGGATTTTTTTGCTCCGGCAGAAGCCGGTCTGACCTATGAGCTTTTACAGACCATATATCACCGCCCTTTTAAAACGCAAAAAACCGGGGACAGCGCAAAAATAGCCTGTCTCCGGTATAGTTCTGTTTATTTTGTTATGCAAAAAGACCTGTTGCTGCAGCAAAAGGGCAGAACGATTCACTCGGCTCTCGCCGAGGAAAATATCCGTCCTGCCGTAGTCTGTCATTGCAAGATCCTCCGTCCGTTTTTTGGGGGTACCGCAACCCGCGGGGTAGGGGGGTGTCGAATGAAGCAGATTATACTTTGGGTGCTTTCCAAGATATATTATACCATCTGTAACAGAAAAGCGCAAGTATTTTTGCGGATTATGTATATTATTCCATATAATATTCGCGTGCAAAAAAATCGACATAAAGCAGATACTTTTATCTGCAAAGAGCGACGGCGCAGTTAAAGTTGAGCTTGAAAGATGCGCGGACAGTCTCGCAAAGGCGGTCACGAATGCCGCCACGGTCATTGCGCCGGACAGCGTCGTGGCGTTCGACTATTCGGCTATATGTTTGAGAACGATATATTTGACCTTTTCGCGAAGCGGTGCGCGCAGTATTATTCCGGCTTCGGCTGTCGCAGTCTCGCGCCCGGGCGCGTCCGCGTCGATACCGACGCTCGACGAAGTAAAGAAATTTCTCGAAGAGCGCGGCGAGAGCCTGATGTGAAGCTTTGATAATATGTCCGGAATGCTTAGGTGTTCCGGATTTTTTATATTTTGACATCGGTGGTATAATAATATTCGGAGCGCACCGCGCTATCAAACAAAAAGGCGGAAGCCTATGACAAAACTCAGCTCAAAAACAAAAGGCGTTTTCTATATAATTTTGGCGGCGTTCGGCTTTTCGCTGATGTCGATGTTTGTCAAGCTCGCGGGAGACCTGCCCTCGTTTCAGAAGGCGTTTTTTAGGAATTTTATCGCGCTGATTTTTATTTTTATCATGATGCTGCGCGATAAAACAGGATTCGTGCCCGCGAAAAAGAATATCCCCGATCTTTTCGGGCGCTGCTTTTTCGGCACTCTCGGCATGCTGTGCAATTTCTACGCGATAGGTAAACTCAACCTGTCGGACGCGAATATGCTCAACAAACTCTCGCCGTTTTTTGCGATAATATTCTCTGCAATTCTGCTCAAAGAGCGCCCGAGCATAGTTCAGATAGCGGGCGTGTGCGTTGCGTTCGCGGGCAGCATGTGCATCATAAAGCCGGGTTTTGACAATCCCGAAGTGCTCGCGGCCGTCGCGGGGCTTCTTGGCGGAGCGGGTGCGGGAATAGCCTATACTTTCGTGCGCCGCCTCGGCTCAAGAAAAGAGGACAGCAAGCGGATAATCTTCTGGTTCTCCGCGTTTTCGTGCGCGCTGTGCCTGCCGTTTATGATAGCGGGGTACAAGCATATGAGCGCTATGCAGCTTATTTATCTCGTCCTCGCGGGGACTTTCGCCTGCGTCGGTCAGATAGGAATAACTCGGGCGTATATCTGCGCGCCGGCGAAGGAGATTTCGGTCTATGACTACACGCAGGTGCTCTTCGCCGCGGCGCTCGGATTTTTCGTCTTCGGCGATGTGCCGGATGTCCTGAGCGTCATAGGCTATGTCCTCATCTGCGGCGCGGGAGTGGGGATGTTCGTATATAACAAGCGCAGAACGGCATAAAAAACAGAGCAGGTCATCGGATTGAACAAGTCCAGTAAAAACGGACAATAGAAAAAAGAGGCCTCCTATGATACAATGGAAGAAAGTATCATAGGAGGATTTTTTATGCCAAGAAGCTATCGACATATCAGCGACTATACAGAAGAAATAATACGATTGAAGCAAGAAGGATATACAGGAAGAGAAATATGTGAAAGATTTGGATTTACAAAGAAGCAGTATACAAATTTCATCACAAGAT